>Ga0213870_1000632_pt1 | contig 16337 bp, 18 predicted proteins | sample WICALVC2017_Meta_FD_160119 | JGI IMG/M metagenome (GOLD analysis project Ga0213870, IMG submission 160119) | Freshwater microbial communities from subterranean cave lake in Wind Cave National Park, South Dakota, United States - WICALVC2017 | ecosystem: Environmental > Aquatic > Deep subsurface >... | reverse complement strand
CATCACAATCAGTTTCGGTTTCAGTGCTTTCAGTTGCGTCACCACCTCAATAATCCCCGCTTTATTATTGGGACAGGATGGGACACTGCCTACCGTGTGTTGAATGTTTTCCTGTCGGGCGAATAACCATGTCCAACTGGGCTTTAGAAATGTCAATGCCAATAAAATAATCGTTTTTTTCCATAAGCTTCTCCTCTCCTTGTTAATATTCCCTACCTCCCTACCTTGCAAAATGCGGGCTTTGTGTCCCAAGCAACTGTTCGGGCTTCTAGGGTAAAGGGTATGACGACCTCGCTGACCCACGGTTTCGATAACCTAAGGCTTAACGGCCTGTCATACCCAAATCGATATCGATTGAATCTGTTCATCTACACCACTAACATTATCACAAATAACAAGATACAAGGCTTGCGTTATTGCATTATTTAAAAAAAATAAGAGAATGTGGCCAAGTCTTGTTTCTTGCAAGAGAGTCGGCATTGCGTAGTTAGTTTTATAGCGTCATTAGCCGTAGGTTGCAGTCTGTGGAAAAAGCAATAAACAAGTCTTGACCGTTCGCAGTAACAGCAGGATGTCTAGTGGGTTAAAGTTTCATCCAACGAGAATATAAAGCGAAGGTGGTATTGGCGTCATTAAGGGAGGATCGGACGATGTTCGAGTTGGCTTCTGAATATGGTGTGCATCCGATTACCATTGGGCTTTGGAAGAAGGCCGTTGTTCAAGGTTTGCCCCGTCTTTTTGAAGGGGTTCAGATCGACGAAGGGAATAATGGTACGACCGACAAGACCTTTGCCGACTGTGATGACGCGGACGTTTGTAAGACTTAGTCCAGAGAGGGGCGGCCAAAAGGGGATCGATCCGTTTTCATGAAGGCGGGGGCAACCTGATCGCTTGATGACAGTGGAGAGAGCGTGTGTTGTTGTGCCACTTCCGGCAGGCGAGTACACGGCTGTGACAAGGCTTCGAGTAGGTACAAGTGGGGAGGATGAGGATACGGTGAGGATTTTGGAGACAGCCGTGCATTTGAATCAGGGCGGGTCATCTGGCATACTACCGTGCATGAAAAATTTTCTGGATAGGATTCCCCCCTTTACCCGTTTTGTCATCGCGACGACCGCTCTGTTTGTCGTTACATTCTCCCTATTCCGACTGGCCTTTTGGATCGCCTTTAGAAATCCCACCGATCCACTCCCACTTTCCCTTTTGTCTCAATCCCTTTATCTTGGATTAAAATTTGATCTGCGATTAACATTGGTTCTGCTTCTGCCTATACTGGCCTTCTCATGGATTCGGCCTGTCCATCTGCTTTATTCCCGTTTTGGAAAATATTTTTGGAACGGTTATATCACGATCATGTTGGCTCTTATTTTCTTGATTTATCTTTTTGATGTTGGCCATTTTGCTTATCTACATACGCATCTTGAAGCCACGGCAGTGGGCCTTTTAGAAGATACCGCCATATCGGTTGAAATGTTATGGGAGACCTATCCGATCCTGCGCGTTGTTTTCGCGTTCATCACGGCCATCGCGTTTTATAGTTATAGCATTCAAAAGTTAATACAAAAATACGCCGCCATGGATCCTATCTCGCTCAACAAAAAACAAAAGACAATAACCGTACTCTGCACTCTTTTTCTTGTTTTGCTTGGGCTTTATGGAAAACTATCGTATTATCCGTTGCGATGGAGCGATGCCTTTTATAGTACCAATGGTTTTGCATCCGCGGTTGCTATCAATCCAGTTCATTATTTAATGGATACCTTTCGGGCTGGCCAGAAAAAGCCTTACGACGAAAAAATCGTGCGCGAACATTACGATGAAGTCGCCGCGTTCTTAGGTGTTGCGGAACAAGATAGAAAACCATTTAACTATACAAGGGAGATTCGCAACGATGGCGGTATTATGCCGTCCCCTGTTCTCACCGCGGCCAACGGAAGCGGTCATCTCGCAGTGGTCGTACCACTCGCAGTGGCCGTGCCACCCGCAGTGGTCGTACCACCCAACATTGTTTTGGTGCAACTTGAATCGTTCTCTTATGAAAAAACGGGTCTGTATGGAAGTGCTTTAAATCCAACGCCTTATTTTAACGACTTGGCTAAATCTGGACTTTTTTTTAATAACTATTTTGCGCCCCATGTAGGAACGGCCCGTGCTGTTTTTACTGCTGTCACCGGGATTCCGGATGTAGAAACGCACAACACCTCTACGCGCAATCCAGTGATTATCTGTCAGCATACGATTATCAATGCCTTTCAAGATTACGACAAGTTTTATTTTCTGGGAGGAAGTGCCAGTTGGGGAAATATCAGAGGATTGCTGTCTAATAATATCCATAATCTAAAAATTCACGAAGAAGGGATGTTCAGATCTCCGCGTGTGGATGTCTGGGGGATTTCCGATCTGGCTCTTTTTGAGGAAGCCAACCATGTCCTAAAACAAAGACAAGAAGACAAAATGGGGTTGTTAAGTTCACAGACGATACTTCCACAGCGACCATTTTTTGCGATCATTCAGACTGCCGGAAACCATCGTCCTTATACCATTCCAAAAGACAATCGCGGTTTTCAGACGTTATCGCCTACTGCTGAAACGTTGAAAAAAAACGGGTTTGAGTCGGCAGAAGAATTAAACGCCATGCGTTTTATGGATCATAGTATAGCCGTCTTTATGGAGACGGCTAAAAAAGAGCGGTATTTTGACAATACCATTTTTGTGTTTTTTGGCGATCATGGAACAACGGCAGGCGGTGGAGATGTTACGCTAAGATGGGAGAGCCATCTGAACCTCACGGGCTTTCATGTCCCGTTTTTGATTTACGCGCCCAAACTCATTCCGGAAAACAAGGTTGATACAAGCCTTGCAGGCCACCCAGACATTTTACCAACGTTGGCTGGTTTTACCCATATCTCCTATAAGAATACAACCATGGGGAGGGACCTATTAGATCCAAAACTTTCTAATCGGCGGGTGGCTTTTACAATAACGCATGGAACCAGATCGGAGATCGGTCTCTTGGAGGACGACTATTACTTTCTGATGCATGACAATGGGACGAACAAGCGTTTGCAGAGCCGTCATACGGACAATTCCCAAGAAGACCTCCTTCTAAAATTGCCACAAGAAGCCGCCCAAATGGAGCGATTGCTGATTGGACTTTACGAGACATCCAAATATATGCTGTATCATAACAATGACTGCCAATAAGACAACTATTTCTGCTCAAATTGGTTTCAATCTGCTTCTCATCACGGATCGGAAAAATACTTCTGGCAGACCCCTTGCTGATATTATGATGTGCGCGGGTGAGGCGGGTGTGCGTGCGGTGCAGTTTCGTGAAAAGGATATCTCTCTTCGCGAACAAATGAGCATGGCGATTGAGATTCAAAAGATCACGAGACAATTTGACATGAAGTTATTCATCAATGATCGTGTGGATCTGTGCATGGCTATTGATGCCGATGGGGTGCATCTTCCTTCAACAGGCTTGCCTATTGCTGTTGCGCGCAAGATGTTGGGTCGAAAGAAGATCATCGGTGTTTCTTGTCATTCGGTAGAAGATGTTGTCCGTGCTGAATCAGAGGGGGCAGACTACGCGCTTTTGGGGCCTATTTATGATACCCCTTCAAAACGTGAATATGGAAAGCCATTGGGGATTGATTATTTGAAAAGCGTTTCCGAGTCAACGACCATTCCATTGTTTGCGGTGGGCGGCATTAAGATATCTAATCTCAAAGAGGTGATGAATAGGGGCGCGAACGGTGTTGCAATGATCTCAGAAATCATGGCAGAAAAAGATGTGACGGGGAGATGCCGCGATGTCCTCAATCTATTGTAAAATTCAAATTCTGCTATCGTGAAATTTGTGATCAATATGAGGAGAAAATCTTAATAGTGTGGTATTCGTTTTGTATGATCATAGAGACCCCTATCATCGCGCGCAATTCCAAATCGTACGGTGGTGGGTCTGTTCATTGTTAGCCCTATTTTGATAGAATATCTTCCGCGAAAAAGTATTGATCAATTTAGAAAGGTAAGGCGATATGTCTGGACATTCAAAGTGGGCGACTACAAAACATAAAAAGGCTGCGATTGACTCAAAACGAAGCGGTGTCTTTACTAAAATTATTCGCGAGATGACGACTGCGGCCCGGCTGGGCGGCGGCGATCCTGAAGGCAATGCGCGTCTCCGTACAGCGATTCTGAAAGCCAAAGAGGCCAATATGCCCGCAGACAATATCAAACGGGCGATTCAAAAAGGGACGGGTGAAATCGCAGGCGTTGTATATGATGAGATGACCTACGAGGGGTACGGCCCGGGCGGCGTCGCCCTGCTGATTCAGATTATGACCGATAATAAAAATCGCACGGCTCCTGAAATACGGCATCTTCTCTCGAAGCACGGCGGAAATTTGGGCGAAACAGGATCTGTCGGTTGGATGTTTGATAAAAGGGGGTATCTGACTTTTCCCAAGAAAAAAACCGATGAAGATCGCCTGATGTCGGTTGCTCTGGATGCGGGCGCGGAAGATATTCGGTCGGGCGATGATGAAAATTACGAAGTGATTACCCTTCCTGCTGATTTTGAAAAAATCAAAAAAATACTTGAAGACGCGAAGATGGTTCCTGCCTTTTCTGAAGTCACATATTTGCCGCAGACGACTATTGCCCTTGAACAAAAAGAGGCTGAGCAGATGATTAAAATCATGGAGGCGCTTGAAGACCATGATGACGTGCAGAATGTCTCGGCAAATTTTGACATCTCAGACGATATCATGGAGAAGATAAACGCCTCATGAGAATTTTGGGAGTTGACCCTGGCATAGGAACGACTGGGTTTGCTGTTTTAGAAGAAATCTCTGGTGCGCTTGTATGGGTTGCGTCGGGAGAGATTCGTGTTGCGGATAAAATGAGAAAAGGGGAGTGCGAAGGAGGGCGGCGGTTAAAATACATTTTTATGAAGATTGGGGAGATCATTACTTTTCACAAGCCTGAGGTCGTTGCGTTGGAAGATATTTTTTTTGCCAAGAATGTAAAATCTGCTTTAACGCTTGGACAGGCCAAAGGGGTCGCCATGCTTGCGGCGGAAATGAACAATCTGCCTGTTTTTGAGTATAGTCCTCGCGCAGTGAAAATGGCTGTGGTTGGCGTTGGGGCGGCGACCAAAGATCAAGTCAAAATAATGGTGAGTCGCATTTTAAATCTCTCTATGCAAATTTTTTCTGAACATACTGCCGATGCCGCGGCCATTGCGATTTGTCACGCCCACTCCGCCAGATGGCAGGAAAAATTAGCCGTGCAGGCAAGATAGGTAAGAGCATTTCCCCATGATCGCATCTATCACCGGCATTATTGCCTCAAAAACTTTGGATACGCTGATTATTGAAGTCGGCGGCATTGGCTATCAAGTTTTTATTCCGCTTTCAACTTATTATCACCTTCCTGAAATCAAATCTCCTGTGTCTTTGCAGATTCATACTTATGTGCGAGAGGACGCTTTACAACTGTACGGCTTTTTATCTGTTTTGGAAAAAAAACTATTTCTGCTTTTAATTGGCGTTTCTGGTGTCGGACCAAAATTGGCGCGCAATATTTTGTCCGGCATTGAAGTGCCAGAACTCCTGATGGCGATTCAAAAAGGGGCTATTGAACGATTGCGGCTGATCCCTGGGATCGGCCCTAAAATGGCTGGGCGGCTTGTCTTAGAGTTAAAAGAAAAAGTATCATCGTTGGACGAGATGACAGAGGTTTTATTAAAACAAGAATCCTGTACGGTTTCAGACGATGTTCTTTCTGCCTTGATTAATTTGGGCTACTCGCAACGAGAAGCGCAAAAGGTGATTGATACGATTCTTAAAGAAGACGCGGAAGATCAGACGCTTGAAGCATTGCTTAAAAAGGCGTTACAAATGTTGTCCAAAGGAAATTAAAAGGGGAATGAGATGGAAGAACGGCTTCTCTCTGGTCAATTAGAAAACGAGGAAAAACGGATTGAGGCGCATCTTCGTCCTGCGTTATTAACGGAGTATGTCGGTCAGACCCAGATCAAGGAAAATCTACAAATTTATATTGAAGCGGCCAAAAAACGCGGCGAAGTATTAGACCATACTATTTTTTATGGGCCGCCGGGATTGGGAAAAACCACACTTGCCAATATTATCGCCCGTGAAATGGGGGTGAATATCAAGGCCACGTCAGGCCCTGCTATTGAAAAACCGGGGGATCTTGCCGCCATTTTAAGCAATCTTTCCGAAGGGGATATTTTCTTTATTGATGAGATTCACAGACTGCATCCTACGGTTGAAGAAGTGCTTTATCCCGCTATGGAAGATTATCAAATTGATATTATTATTGGTCAGGGGCCGTCGGCGCGAACGCTGAAATTGTCAGTGCCCAAATTCACACTGATTGCCGCAACCACGCGGGCTGGGCTTCTGACCTCTCCCTTGCGAGATAGGTTTGGTGTGATTAACCGTCTAGAATTTTACAATGCAGAAGAGTTAAAACGGATTGTAGTGCGTTCTGCCGGGATATTTAATCTTCCTATTACAGACGATGCCGCGCTGGAGATCGCCGCGCGCAGTCGTGGGACGCCACGCATTGCGAATCGTATTTTGCGGCGTGTGCGCGATTTTGCGGAGGTCATGTCTGATGGCCGTGTAGATTATGCCATTGCCAATCAGGCGCTTTCTCGCATGGATATTGATATTGCGGGATTAGACACGATGGATAAAAAATTGCTTTTGCTCATTATTGAGAAATTTGCAGGCGGGCCTGTGGGCGTTGAGACGTTGGCTTCGGCATTGGGCGAAGAGAAAGAAACGTTAGAGGAAGTCTTTGAGCCATACTTACTGCAAAGCGGCTTCCTAGACAAAACCGCGCGCGGGCGTATGGCGACAGAACAAAGTTTTAAACACTTTGGAAGAGAGAATCCGAAAGGAAGAACAACGGCCACACCATTATTTTAATCTTGGTTTAGCGTTTATCGAAATTTTCTAGCCACCGAATTCGAGTTCGCGTTCCATGTCCGAAGGGCTTGTGGCGGCGGCAAGGCCGACATCTCTTGATATTTTTTTCGCCTGAATTAGTTCGATGAGATGTTGGTCAAATGTCTGCATCCCAAACTCACGGCTTCGGGCAATGTGCGTTAAAATCTCATGATGTTTTTCGGGTGTTTTCATACATTCCTGAATCGTTCGTGTTGCCCTCAAAATCTCAACTGCGGGAATCTGGCCGGCCTTATCAATGCGGGGCAGAAGCCTTAATGAAACAACAGCCATGAGGTTATCTGCCAAGCGAAGCCTGACGATCGGCTGTTGCACGGGATCAAAAAAAGAGACAAAACGATTGATCGTTTGCACTGCGGACGTAGTGTGTAAAGAAGAGATCACAAGGTGTCCTGTTTCAGAGGCCTTTAATGCAATCTCGGCGGTATCTGCATTTCTCATTTCGCCAATCATGAGGACATCTGGATTCTGGCGCATCGCGCCGCGCATGGCCTCTGTAAAAGATTGCGCGTCGGTTGGGATTTCCCTTTGTGTCACCATAGATTGTTTTGGCTGAAGAATAAATTCAATCGGGTCCTCTATGGTCAAGATATGATCTGTTCTGACCTTATTGATTGTCTCTAATATCGTGGCGATGGTGGTTGATTTTCCCATTCCTGTAGGGCCTGTCACGATAATCAGTCCGCGGCGAAGACTGGCTATTTTCTCAATGGTTTCTGGAAGGTTTAAATCGGAAAATCCCTTAATTTCATGTGGGATCACGCGCATGGCAATTCCAGCCGCCCCGCGGCTTTTGTAGATGTTGGTTCGGAATCGGGTTTGGGTTGGAAGCTCATAAGAGGTGTCTATATCGGTAAAAATATCAACCGCGTTGCGGGAGATGTCATTTAGGTAAAGTGCATTTGCCTTTTGGGTTAAAGAAAGGCCGCGATCTTCCAAGAGATAATTTGCAATCGCAAGGGTGTCGTTGATCGTGAGACGCGTTTTTGAGACCTCTACCAAGAAGCCATTGATTCTAAAAAAAGGAGGGTAGCCTGCCTTCATATGAACATCAGAACATTTCTGATCAACGGCGTGATGAAGAATAGTAAGAAAAGTCTGTCGCTCCATGGGGCGACACTATAGCATAAAAAAAGACCACGTTTCAATAGGGTCAGCGTTTTAGAAAAACATTTAAAAATGAATCCTTTGTTTTTTTAAAAAACAAGTGCATTGTCTTGACAATCCACTCATGATTCCGTATACTCCCGAATTGCTATTTCTCTGTTTAACGATGTAGAAAGGAAGAGATGTCTCGTGTCGGTCGAAAATTAATTTCTGTTCCTGACGGTGTATCCGTTAAGGTTAAAGATCAGCAGGTTCTTGTAAAAGGGCCTAAAGGTGAACAATCCGTTCCACTGCCAGCGAGTCTATCGGTTGAGATAACAGGCAAAGAGCTAACTGTTAAGCGCGCGACAGACGATCGTGCAGATCGGTCGTTACATGGTTTAATCCGAAATGAAATTTACAATGCGGTTGTTGGTTCTACGGCGGGGTATGAAAAGATTTTGGAGATTACCGGTGTCGGATACAAAGCGGCGGTGACAGGAAGAAACATAACACTCAATCTAGGTTTTTCTCATCCGATTGTATTTGAGTTGCCGAAAGGGATTGACGCCTCGGTCGAAAAAAATACTGTTTTATCTATCAAGGGGACAGACAAATATCTTGTGGGGCAAGTTGCATCCAAGATCCGCGCCTATAAAAAACCGGAGCCTTATAAAGGTAAAGGAATTAAATATAGAGGCGAGCAGATTATCCGAAAAGAAGGAAAATCTGGCAAAAAATAATTAGGAAAATAAAAATAATTAGGAAGATAAATGGGTACGTCTAATAAGGTTGTTGCAAGGGTGAGAAGGCATAAGAGGGTTCGGAAGGCTATTTTTGGTAGTCCTGACAGGCCTAGGCTTTCTGTTTATCGCAGTCTTAATCATGTTTATGCGCAGATTATTGATGATCTGTCGGGCAAGACTTTAGTGGCGTCTTCCTCTCTGAATCAAGCGGATGTTGTGAAGGAAGGATCAAAATCTGACTTAGCAAAGTGGGTTGGAGAGGATATCGCGCGACTTGCAAAAGATAAGAATATTGGGGCCGTTGTTTTTGATCGCGGTGGTTATCTCTATCACGGACGGGTAAAGGCGTTGGCTGAAGCGGCCCGTGCTGGTGGATTGATATTCTAAGGTGACGAAAACATGTGCCACACGGAACATGTTCCAAGCAATGGTACGGGAAGGAAACGAAAAGAATGCAAAGTAATAGTAATAAAAGAATAGATGACGGGTCTGGACTAAAAGATAAAATTGTTTTTATCAATCGCTGTTCCAAAGTGGTTAAAGGGGGAAAGCGATTTTCCTTTGCGGCCATTGTTGTGGTAGGCGATCAAAAAGAAAAGGTTGGTATGGGGCAAGGGAAGGCGGCTGAAGTTCCAGAGGCGATTCGCAAGGCAATTGAGAACGCAAAGAAAAACATGATCTCTATTCCGAGGACGGACAGTTCCATTCCCTTTGAAGTGGTGGGTCATTACGGCGCAGAAGATGTCATGTTAAAGCCTGCGGCTGAAGGAACCGGTATTATTGCAGGAGGGGCAATGCGTGCGGTGATGGAGGTTGCGGGGATCACGAATATATTGTGTAAATCTATGGGAAGCGGAAATCCGTGCAATTTGGTTCGCGCGACATTAAATGGATTATCGCAATTAAAGTATAAGGAAGATGCCATACGAATGAGATATGCCCCTGCCGTCTCATTAGATTAGCTGGGGTCTCATTAGATTAGGCAAAAATCCACGATAGAATTGGTAAAAAGAAATGAAGCAAATAGCAATTACATTACGAAGAAGTTGTATTGGAAGACCTAAAAAGCACCGCTTGGTGGCATTGGGGTTGGGTCTCACGAAAATGAATAAAACGGTTATCTTAATAGATACACCTGAAATTCGAGGGATGGCCAATAAAATTTGTCATCTTGTGGAAGTAGCAGAGGTGTGCTCATGAAGATGACAGATTTACGTCCGGCAAAAGGGGCGAAAAAAAAAGAAAAGAGAATTGGTCGAGGCCCTGGTTCTGGTCATGGAAAGACTTCAACAAAAGGTCACAAAGGGCAGGCGGCGCGTTCTGGCGGAACGAAGGCTCCCGGTTTTGAGGGGGGTCAACAGCCTCTGATTCGGCGTGTTCCAAAGCGCGGATTTCGATCCATATTTAGAAAAGAGTACGAGATTGTTAATTTAGGACAGCTCAATCGTTTTGCTGCCAATACGGTCATAAATCCAAAGGTATTGGAAGATGCTGGGATTGTTAAAAAGGGATCGGTTAAAATTTTGGCAGAGGGCGTTTTAACAAAACCGCTTTTTCTTTCGGCCCATAAATTTAGTGCGCAAGCCGTTCAAAAAATAGAATCGTGTGGTGGAAAAGTAGAGTTGTTGTCGATACGATAGGATGAATTCGTAATTTTAAATTCCGAGCTCGCGGAATTTTGGCAGCGCGGAATTTGGGCAGAAGGTAACGTTGTTTGATCGTTTTATAACCAGTATTCGGAATATTTTAAAAATTGCTGAGCTTCGGCAACGGATATTTTTTACCGCCGCGATGCTTGCTATATTTCGAGTCGGTGCCCATATCCCAACCCCCGGGATCAACAATGAAGCATTGCGGGAATTTCTAACAAAACAGGGCGGCGCGCTCATGGGCTTTCTGGACATTTTCTCCGGGGGTGCCCTCTCTCGTCTCACCATCTTCTCTCTGGGTATTATGCCGTATATCTCGGCATCCATTATCATTCAGCTTCTGACGGTCGTGATTCCTTCGCTTTCAAAATTGGCAAAAGAGGGCGAGCAGGGACGGAAAAAAATTACCCAATACACGCGATTTGCAACAATTGGTATTGGTTTGCTTCAGGCGATTGGAATTGCCATTGGTTTGGAGGGAATGAATGATGGTGTCTTTGTGCAAAATCCGGGATGGGGTTTTCGGCTGATGACGATGGTAACAATTACGGCGGGCACTGCGTTTTTAATGTGGCTTGGGGAACAGATTACGGAACGAGGGATTGGGAATGGAATTTCGCTGATTATCTTTGCGGGAATTGTGGCCGGCATTCCTACTGCGCTGGCGAGCACCTATCAACTTTTTTCGGTGGGCGAAGTGAGTATATTTTTTCTCGTATTCCTGTTTTTCTTGATGATTGCAGTAACGGTTGCGGTTGTTTTCCTGGAGTCTGGACGCAGAAAAATAGCGGTTCAATATGCGCGTCGGGTGGTGGGCCGCAAGGTTTATGGCGGGCAGAGTACGCACATTCCTTTAAAAATTAACACAGCCGGGGTGATTCCTCCTATTTTTGCCTCCTCACTCATTGCGTTTCCAGCAACTTTGGCAGGGTTTATTACGGTGCCGTGGGTGCGTTCAATCGGAACCTATTTGTCTCCGGGTACTTTTTTTCACTCAACACTCTATACGCTTTTGATTATCTTTTTTGCATTTTTCTACACGGCGGTGGTTTTAAACCCTGTAGATATGGCCGATAATATGAAAAAATACGGTGGATTTATTCCCGGCATTCGGCCCGGCACAAAAACGTCTGATTATATCTATCGCATACTCACACGGATTACGCTTGTTGGAGCTTGTTATTTGGCGTTGGTTGCAGTTTTGCCCGAGATTCTCATTTATCGTTTCAATGTACCATTCTTTTTTGGCGGAACTTCGCTTCTGATTATTATCGGTGTTGGATTAGACACGGCTCAACAGATTGAAACGCAGATGCTTTCTCGTAATTATGACGGGTTTTTGAAAAAAGGGAAAATTACAGGAAGAGGGAGCGGGGCGTAAGATGCGGTTGGTTTTTCTAGGTGCTCCCGGGGTGGGTAAGGGAACACAGGCAAAACGTTTGTCTGCGCAATATCAAATTCCGCAAGTCGCAACGGGTGATATGTTGCGCGCCGCCATTTCAAAAGAAACAGTTGAGGGAAAAGAAGCAAAATCGTATGTGGATTCAGGAAAACTGGTTCCCAATGATTTGGTTATTCGGATTGTGCGGGCAAGGCTTTTAGAGGACGATATGCAGAATGGATTTATTCTGGACGGTTTTCCAAGAACACAAGAACAGGCCGATGCCTTGTCTGCGATGGGGGAAAAATGCCGTATTGATCGTGTCCTTTATTTTTATCTTGATGAAAAAACCGTTGTGACGCGGATTGCCGGAAGGCGGACATGCCCTCAATGTAGTGGGATTTATAATACGGTGTATAGCCCTCCACTTGTTTCGGGAATCTGTGATCGTTGCGGTATCGCGCTGATTCATCGCAAGGATGATCAGCCTGAAACCGTTCAGGAGCGATTTATCGTTTATCAGAAAGAGACGGCTCCCTTGATTCAATATTATGAGGAACAGGGCTGTCTTTCTCACATCAATGCGGGCGATTCTATGGAGGATGTCGAGCGTCGGATCAAAGATGTCTGTTCGGCACTCTAAAACCGATGGGAATGATTATTCTCAAATCTAAGGATGAGGTCGCAAAGATTGCTTATGCGAGTAAGATTGTGGCGGAGGTTTTACAAGTGTTAAAAAAAAATGTGAAGGCGGGGATTACAACAAAAGAATTAGATCGTATTGCAGAAGAGTATATTATTAATAAAAAATGTATCCCTGCTTTTAAGGGATATCGTAATTTTCCGGCGACCTTGTGTGTTTCTATAAACGATGAGGTGGTTCACGGCATACCGTCTAAAAAGAAAATTTTGAAAGACTGCGACATTGTGGGACTAGATTTAGGCGTTATCTATGACGGTTTTTATGGCGATGCGGCATTGACTGTTCCTGTGGGGGATATTCCCCCTGCGACGCAAAAGCTTCTTCGTGTCACTGAGGCTTCTTTGTATGCAGGGATTCGCGAGGCACAGGTGGGGCAGAGGCTGTCGAATATTTCCAATGCTGTGCAGGTTTGCGCAGAGGCTTACGGTTATTCGCTCGTGACGGAGTTCGTGGGGCATGGAATTGGCCGTAGTCTTCATGAGGATCCGCAGGTGCCTAATTTTGGTCCGCCGGGAAAAGGGCCTAGGTTGCGGGCAGGAATGGTCTTGGCGATTGAGCCGATGGTCAATATGGGAAAAAGCGAGGTGAGAATTTTGGAAGATAAATGGACGGCAGTCACACTTGATCATTCTTTGTCTGCCCACTTTGAACACACTGTGGCGATTACTGAAAATGGGCCTGTTATTTTATCTTGCGTCTAGGGCATTATGGCAAAAGAAGATCTCATTGAAACAGAGGGTAAGATTTTAGAGACATTGCCAAACGCGATGTTTCGTGTTGAATTAGAGAATGGGCATTGCGTTTTAGCACATATTTCAGGTAAGATTCGCATGCACTATATTAAGATCATTCAGGGGGATAAGGTCAAGATTGAACTGTCTCCTTACGATTTAACAAAAGGCAGGATTACGTATCGTTTTGGCAGAGAGGGGGCGCGTCCCCCTGTAACGGGTAAATAAGGGCAGGAAATTCAGGAGAAAATGAAGTGAAAGTGCGTTCATCGGTTAAAGGAATTTGTGCGAAGTGTAAAATGATTCGTCGAAAAGGGGTGCTTCGTGTTATCTGCAAAAACCCCCGACACAAACAAAGACAAGGCTAGGCATAAGCGACGGCGGGCGTTATAAGCCTATCCGTTTTGGGTCGTCTGAAATACCTTGTGGGTTTGCAAGAAGTTTGGATTTTTGGTAGGCGTATTGCTTTACGCCTTTTTATAAAAGATCAGGAAGGATAATATTAGAGTATGGCACGCATTGCTGGGGTGGATTTACCAAGAGAGAAAAGGGCTGAAATTGGGTTGACTTATGTTTATGGCATTGGCAGGGCTTCTGCGCTGAGGCTTTTGAAAGAGGCTGATGTTGATCCTGCAACGCATATAAAAGACCTAAAAGAAGATCAGATTTTGCGTATTCGCGAGGCTGTTGATAAAGGGACGCGCGTGGAAGGGGACTTACGCCGCGAGATATCCATGAACATTAAACGCTTAATGGATATTGGGTGCTATCGCGGGATTCGCCATCGGCGCGGCTTACCTGTGCGCGGCCAGCAAACACGTACCAATGCGAGAACACGAAAAGGGCCTAAAAAACATAGCGTAAGCGCCAAAAAGAAATAGCCAGACAACAAAATGTTAAGAATGCGTATATAAAACAGCACTTGACTGTAACAGAAGGCATTCACTGCCTCAAGAAACACTCTTATTCGCAAGGCCAAAGCCGATGTAACAATCAATCTGCCTAACGATAAGACGGATCAAAACTCTTCCTGCGATTTTCCGCTTTTTCCTGTCAGATAACTTTTCAGTCCCTCCTAAAATTTTATTTTTGATCTTTTTGATCTTGGGAGGGTGCCCGTTGTCTTTATATTTGGCATACAAAATATATTTATAGGATCATGCAAAATATATTTATAGGATCATGCAAAATATATTTATAGGATCATGCAAAATATATTTATAGGATCATGATTGGGCAGGTGAATTTGTAATATATATCGTTGTCCTGATTTTTTTGGCACTAAAATTGCTTTTAATAACTAGGTTGTGCCAGAATATAAATGAGGAACTAGGTTGTGCTAGAATATGAAGAAGGTCGGTGTAGAATGAAAAAGTATCGCTGTATGTTGTGTATTGTTTTTTTTGCTGTTTTATCTAGTCTTTTTGGCTGTGCCCCGCCGGAAGATAAGCCAGTCTCATCCCCAAAGGCTCGCGTGCATGGGGCGCCGGTCATTTCATTTACGGATCTTCAATACGGCCCAAAGACGGGCGGTCCCAATGATTTAGGGGTTCCCATTGCGATCTTTGGAAAAGGCTTTGGCGCATCGCAGGGCAGTTCAACGGTGACAATTGGTGGGGTCAAGGCCGCAAAGTACATGGTTTGGGGGGCAAATAATGCCCATAACACCGCGTTAGACATGATCGTTGTTCAGCCGGGGCCGAACGTCTTGGGTGGGGGTGTCCAAATCACAGTCAATGGACTGCAGTCTCATGCTGACTTTCAATTTACCCCAAATAACGGAAAGATATACTATGTTGCGGAGACGGGGTTTGATACCGCTCCATGCTCTGAATCTTCCCCCTGTAAAACCATCTCGCATTCTGTTCTTGATCTTATGCAGCCCGGGGATACAGTACTTGTTCGAGGCGGAACCTATCAGGATGGCGAACTATGGTTTAAAAATGACAAAGGTGGAAGATCAGATGCCCCTAAGACAATAAAACGATACCCGGGAGAAGAAGTTGATCTTGTGAATGGGACAGGTCGGATTCTTGTGGATGCGGACCATATCACGCTTTCTGGATTTAATTTTAAGAATGGAAAAACAACAATGGCTGTAGGATGGGCGAATCCCCGTCAGCGCGGGGATCAATTTATTGATAATACCTTTTCAGGAACCATTGATTATAATGCCATTACTTCTCAAGGAGACAATCATCTATTGGCAGGTAATGTATGTCAGGTGGGGAGTCCACAGGGCATGCAAGGCAATTGCTATGATATCGGAGATGGCCGCGATCTAAAGATTATCTATAACATTGCTTTAGGTGTTCCGGGATACCCTCTTCGTATTTATGATAAAAGTCAAAAGATTAATGATAGGCAACGCACCATTCAGAATGTTTTGGTTGAAGGTAATGTTCTATCGGGCTCTCCGGAACGCTCTGGCATGCTGATGAGCATGGACGATGAATCTAATTTAGGAAATGCCATATCGGACATTATTGTGCGCAACAATGTCTTTACAGGGAATAACCATCAAGGACTCGTGATCGGAAATCGCGTTACGAATCTTGAAATAGTAAATAATATTTTTTATGAAAATGGCGTACAAGAATTGTATATCGGAGGTGATACAGGAAGCACTATGAACAAAAACATTGTTATTCAGGATAATTTACTGTATCGGTCCAAAAATAATGTTGTGTGCAAAGTAAATTGTAATCTGTATACCCCTGCTCAGATTGCATTGGGAACGGGTGCCCAAAGTGTCGTTTTATCCAATAATTACTATGGCCCATCCGATTCTGTTGTTGTGAATACGAAGAACGCGGGTGAGCCGATTCCCAATCCAGAAACGAAACACAAGGTTGGCACCATTGCCTTTATAGATCCATCACATACCTATTTCAACTATGACTATTCTTTTTCGGAAGTGAAGCCTGTTGTGGTCACACCCACACCACCCACAACGACTACACCCCCTACAACGACTACACCCCCTACAACGACTACACCCCCTACAACGACTACACCCCCTACAACGACTACACCC
>Ga0213870_1000631_pt1 | contig 16344 bp, 16 predicted proteins | sample WICALVC2017_Meta_FD_160119 | JGI IMG/M metagenome (GOLD analysis project Ga0213870, IMG submission 160119) | Freshwater microbial communities from subterranean cave lake in Wind Cave National Park, South Dakota, United States - WICALVC2017 | ecosystem: Environmental > Aquatic > Deep subsurface >... | reverse complement strand
CAGATATATAATATTACTAAAGGCAAAAAGATAGAGTTTGAGCTTGAGCCTGAAGCAATAAAGCTAAAAATCTAGAAATAAATTAAATTATAGGTATTAAACCAAAAATTCTTAAATATTGCCTAGTTCTCCATGCATATGAAGAAGTTATTTTTTTTATTTATAATATTGAGTTTGTTGTTGATGCCTAATGTTTTTGCCAAGCAGGGGCATATGAAATTATTGGCAGTAAAGGAAACAGAAAATGGGTATGAAGGCGGGATTGCTGACCTGTTTTTAGAAATAAAACCAGGCTCTGGAAGGGTTTTTCTTGAGACATTTCCTTTGACAAGGACAGACACCCAGATGTCAACAAGGTTTGCAAAGGCAATAGCATGCGATATTATTGAAAAAGATTGTGACAACATAGATTTCTTCTACACAATAACAGCTGATTCAGCTATTATAGCAGGTCCAAGCGCAGGCTCCTCAATCGCTGTCCTGACAGTAGCAATGCTCGAAGGCCTTGAATTAAATGAAAACTATGCTATAACTGGAACAATAAATTCAGGCGGCTTAATAGGGCCTGTAGGCGGCTTAAAGGCGAAAGTAGAAGCTGCAAAAAGAAATGACATAAAAAGGGTTTTAATACCTGCTGGCGAGATAATAGTAAGGGTTGATAATGCAACAACAGACTTAAAAAATCTTTCAAAAGAATTGAGCATTGAAATTATTGAAATATCAACATTAAATGAAGCTGTCAGGGAATTTACAGGCAGGGAGATAAAGCAGAGATTTAAGAGCATAGAAATAAGCGAGGAGTACACAAACACAATGAAATCTTTGGCAAAAGACTTGTGCGACAGGGGCAATAAGCTAAAGGCCGAGGTAAAAAACTTAGAATATTCAATTAATGTCTCTGCATTGAAGGAAAATGCCAATAATTTAACAATCAAGGGAAAAGAGGCTTTTGAAAAACAAACATTTTATTCATCTGCAAGCTACTGCTTTGGAGCAAATGTTGAGTATTCTACTTTGCTATTGCTGTCAAAAAATCTATCCAAAGAGCAGGCAATAAAAGAAGTTGAAAAATTAAACAAAGAAATATCTGATTTTCGCAACAAGGTTGAAAGCCTTGAAAAAAAGACAATCACGGATTTGGAAGCTTATATTGTAGTCAAGGAAAGGCTTGCAGAAGCAGAGGAGTACGCAATTCAGTCTCTCGAAATATTAAACAGAACAAACAGGACAGAAAGGATTGCAAGAACACTTGCTTATGCTTCTGAAAGAGTGAACTCGGCATATTCATGGGCAACTTTTCTGGGCAAAAAGGGCAAAACCTTCAACTTAAACAAGGACGTCCTGAAAAAATCCTGCCAAAACAAAATAAGCGAGGCTGATGAAAGAAAACAGTACGTTGAATTGTATTTCCCAGGAACTTTGGACACCATAAAAAAGGAAATTGACAAAGCAGCTGAAGAGCTTGAGAAAGGAAACTATGAGCTTTGCTTGTCGCAGGCAAGCAAGGCAAAAGCCGATGTTGACATTATCTTAAGTGTATTTGGAGTTGATAAGGAGCAATATCAAAATATTGTTGAGAGAAAGCTGGAAATAGTAAAAAATAACATTGCAAAAGAGGCTGCAAAAGGCATCTTCCCAATCTTGGGATACAGCTATTACGAGTATGCAAATTCCTTAAAAAACAGCGATGTGTTCTCAGCTATGCTTTACTCAGAATATGCCTTGGAGCTTGGCAACCTTGACATCTATTTCAAAGAGAGCAATGGTAAAAAGAAAATTATTGATATTGCTGGCATTGACAAAAGATTATTAAGCGTGTTTTTGATTGGGGTTGTTATTGGGTTTGTTGCTGCTTCTTTAGTGAAAAGAAGAAGCACAATAGTAACAACTAAAAGAAGAAAGAAATAAATACATAAAAAATACGTAAAATATGCAGAGTTCTTCATTATTAAAAATAACATATATTTAAGAGCATATATTTTAACCTAAAACAAAATCAATGATTATAAACCCAAGCAGAACAAGTTAATTACTTTGCTCTGCCGGGAAAAAAGAGGTGATAGATTATCACTTTATTGGTGATAAATAATCACTATAAAATGGTTTGTACTTATTATCACTTTAAAATGAATAAACTTATATTTAAACTTTTCTATTGCAAGGCTGGTTTTGGATTATTTATTCTAATTGTCATTGCTTTTTTAACTGGCTGTGCAAATATAACAGGCAAAGCGGTAAAGCAAATACACGAAATAAACAAAAAGCCAGAGGCTTATTTCTGCCCAGGAGAGGATTGCAGCAAAATATTTGAAACCAATATAAAATCAGCAAATTTTTCTGTTTATTGCGCATTTTATGACATAGATTTAAAGAATGTGATAAGCAGCCTTGCCAGGAAAAGCAAAACTGCTGATGTCAAAATAGTTATAGACAGCTCAAATTATGAAAATCAAATAAAAGGAGAGGGCTTGAGGCTTGATGATGACAAGCAGCTGATGCATAACAAATTCTGCATTATTGACGATAGCATTGTAATAACTGGCTCATTCAATCCAACTGACAATGACAATAATTACAACAATAATAATATTATAGTTATTTACTCAAGCACACTGGCAATAAATTATGGAGACGAGTTCAATGAATTATGGAGTGGAAAATTTGGAAAAGGCAATAATGTTAAGAATCCAATATTTTACATAAACAATATGAAAATAGAGAATTATTTCTGCCCAGAAGATAAGTGCGCATCCCATATTATCGATTTAATTAAAAATGCCGAGAGCAGCATTTATTTTATGAGCTTCAGCTTTACAAATGAGGAAATCGCGGATGCCTTAATCATGAAGGGTGATTTGGATGTCAGGGGAATCTTTGACTCAAGCCAGTCTTCAAGCAAATTCTCGCAATTCAAAAGATTGCAGGAATTTGGAATTAACATAAAAAAAGACACAAACAAATATAAGATGCACCATAAAGTATTCATAATAGACAATCAAACTGTTGTGACGGGAAGCTTTAATCCAACATTAAGCGCAGACACTAAAAATGATGAAAATCTGCTGATTATCCATGACAAAAAAATTGCAAATGCTTTTTTGAAGGAATTTGACAGTTTATGGGTAGGATGACATAATCGAAAATTTTTTATATTGGAGATTAAACAATGTCTATTGATTCAAAATGCCTGAAGAAGACGAAAATTTTGATGCCTATAATGATAAAGATGAAGACAAGGATGAGGATTATAACGATGACGTAAAGGATGATGAAGATTATGTCAAAGCGGACGACGAAGACGAAGATGAGGATGAAGATGAAGGTGATGAAGAATAAATATCAAAACAAACATCCTAATTGATTATACAAAACTTTATAAAAACAAATCAAATTTCTTTTTCTATGAACGACATTTTAATTATCGGCACAGTTGCGCTCGATACAATAGAAACACCATTTGGCAAGGTTAAGAAAGCTCTAGGAGGAAGTGCAACTTATGCTTCTTTTGCAGCTAGCTTCTTCTCAAAGCCTGCATTAATTTCTGTTATCGGCAATGATTTCCCTAAAGAGTATATTGAATTAATGAAAAAAAGGAATATAGATCTTAATGGATTGAAGAGAACAGGCAAGACTTTTCATTGGGATGGCTTTTATGAATATGACATGAACGAGGCCAAGACAAGAAAGACAGAACTTAACTCGCTTGAGCATTTTAAAGTTGAAGTGCCTGAAAAATATAAAAAGATAAAGTATGTTTTTTTAGCGAACATTGATCCGGAACAGCAGCTTGAGACATTGGGTCAGATGAACGAGCCGGAATTTGTTGTGATGGACACAATGAATTTCTGGATAAACAACAAGAAAAAATCTTTGATTGATGTAATCAAGAAAGTCGATGTTTTGCTGCTTAACGACGGAGAGGCAAGGCAGCTTTTTAGCACAATCAATCTTGTAAATGCTGCAAACCAAGCATTAAGCTTGGGCCCAAAGGCTGTTATAATAAAAAAAGGCGAGCATGGGGCTTTATTGTTCACAAAAAACAAACATTTTAACGCACCAAGCTACCCTCTGGAAAACATAAAAGACCCAACTGGATGCGGCGACAGTTTTGGAGGAGCGTTTATAGGGTATCTTGCAAAAACTAAAGATTTAAATGAAAGAAATTTCAGGAAAGCTATTGTTTATGGAAGCGTAGTTGCATCGCATAATGCAGAGGATTTTGGATTGAACAGGCTAAAAAAATTGAAAATGAGCGATATAGAAAAAAGATATAAAGAATTTCAAGATATAAGGGAATTTTAAATTTCTATTCAAAAGGATTATAAACAAATCCAGATTCACATTTTGGTGGTTTTTATGGATAAAAGTTCCAATTACGAGGTTAGAGATATAAAGCTGGCAGGGCAAGGAAAACTAAATATTGAGTGGGCTGAAATGCAAATGGGAGCTCTGCTCAAAGTTAGAGAGAGGTTCGCTAAAGATAAACCTTTAAAGGGTATAAGAATAGGTAGTTGTTTGCATATAACTAAAGAAACTGCTGTTTTAATAAAAACTCTAGTTGCTGGCGGTGGAGAAGTTGCTGCATGCTCTTGCAACCCTCTAAGCACACAGGACGATGTTGCGGCTGCATTGGCTAAAGAGGGGCTAAAAATTTATGCTTACAAAGGCGAAACAAAAGAGGATTACTATAGGTATCTAAAGAAGGTTATAGATTTTAAACCACAAATAACAATTGATGATGGCTGTGACTTGGTTTCTGAAATTCACAAAAACCATCAGGATTTAGTCCCTCAAATCATAGGCGGCTGTGAAGAGACAACTACGGGGGTTATAAGATTAAGGGCTATGGAAAGAGATGAAGCATTGAAGTACCCAATTGTGGCTGTTAACGAATCTGCAACAAAGCATTTAATGGATAATGTTAAAGGAACAGGACAATCAACCATAGATGGAATTTTAAGAGCTACGAATGTATTAATAGCAGGAAAGAACTTTGTTATTTGTGGTTATGGTGATTGCGGTAAAGGCTTAGCGAAAAGAGCACAAGGGATGGATGCTAACGTTATTGTAACAGAGGTTAATCCATTCAGAGCCTTACAAGCAGTAATGGATAGCTTCAGAGTAATGCCAATTAAAGAAGCCTCAAAAATAGGAGATATATTTGTAACTGTAACTGGAAATAAAAATATTATTGATATAGAGCACATCAAATTAATGAAAGACGGAGCAATTTTAGCCAATTCAGGGCATTTTGATGCTGAGATTAACATAAATGGATTGAAAAAGATTGCTAAAGGCCAAAGAAAGATACGTCAATTTATGGATGAATTTACATTAGAAAATGGAAAAAAGGTATTCATTTTAGGAGAAGCGCGATTGATTAACCTCAGTGCTGGCGAAGGTCATCCCTCTGCTATTATGGCTATGTCTTTCTGCAATCAAGCATTCGCTTGTGAGTTTTTAGTACAAAATAAAGGAAAACTTCAGCCAAAAGTGTATGTCTTGCCACAAGAAAAAGATGACGAAATTGCTAGATTACAGCTAAAAGCTATGAATGTAGAAATAGACAGTTTAACTAAAGAACAAGAAAATTACCTAAAGAACTGGAGAAAAGGAACTTAATCTTTTAATTAATACTAGCTATCTTTATTATAAAATCTTATCGGTTTTTTTAAAATATTTGAAATAAAAAAATAAGCCAAAAACAACCATAACAACCTAACCATAGGTCATAAGAATTTTCAATACTGGTTTTTCTTCGCTGTCCGTTTTCACTTATTAAACCCTTCTTCCTTCTCCACCAAAGAGAATGGAGTCTGGTCAAATAATATCTTTAATCCTTCATTGCCTATGGTAATTGGGTAAACATCCAAGCTGTGATCTTGCCCCCTTACCTTTGCAACTGTAAGCACCCTCTCAAAATAAGAGCCTTTTCTTATCCTTGAAAGCACAATAAAGCCCTCAAACACAAAGTCCATCATATCATATGTCAATCTGTCAAAATCTGTTACATACTTTTCAGAAACTGCCAAAAATGTAGTGCCTGCTTTTTTCATTTGCTGCATGAATATAAGAACTTGCCTTCTAAATTCCATTCTATTGCCATTAAATCTTGGATAAAGGTACTCAAAGAATATCAATGAGTCAAGCGCAACCCTTTTTATATTATTCTTTTTTATTGCATCTAACAAACCTTTAATTGAAAATATACCGCCTTTTAACGTTGCTATTGGCTTTTGAATAAAAAATATTTTGCCTTTGTCCGCCATTGAGGTTAAGTCCATTCCCAAATTTCTTGCACTCTGATTCAATACCTCAAGGCTTTCCTCTGTTGATATGAAAATACCATTTTCATTATAGTCTTTTGCGCCATAGTATATAAACTGCAGAGCAAGCAGTGTTTTGCCTGTTCCAGGCGCTCCTGTTATCAAAATTGTAGAATTCTTCCTTAAGCCGCCTTTAAGCACTTGATCCAGGCCAGGCACGCCTGTTTTTATAAGCTCGACTGCCAAAATATCACCCTTTTTTGTTATTTTGACATATACTAATATAAAAGATTTATGTTTTAGCAATTTGAATGATTAACTTAAGCATTATTTTTTAATTATTCAAAATCAACACTTGAACGACTTTTTAATGTAAGCTAGAAGAAAGTAAACCGTTTGTGATAGCTTAAGGATATGTATGAGGGCAGTTGCTTGTGAGCGTGCAGTTGCATGCGAGAAAGATGTTTGCGAGCATGCGAGCAAACTCGCATGCAGGTCGAGCATGCTCGCGTTCAACTCACAAGCTCGCACGCATCTACCCATTTAAGTTAATGCCGTACAATAGTTTAATGCGAAAAGTTTATATTCATAGCAATAGAATTTTACTTTAAAAAGTGGTGAAAATGCTGGAAGTTAAAGAGATTTTTGATAAAGAGGTTAAAAGCTTAAAGGATTACTTAATTCTTATAACAGTTGATGCAAAAAACTATCAAAAAGCAGCTATTGATATTGTTAGGTCCCTTGTCAACGAGGATTGCATCCCAGGTGTTTATGTAACTTTAAACAAGCCTTATGACATTATGCAGAGGATTCTCGAGAGCAACAGCATAGACACAAGGCTGATTATTTTTATTGACGCCACCTCAAGAACAGAATCAAAAAAAGTCGGGAACTGCTTGTATGTAGGAAGCGCTGAAAAATTAAGTGATATGTCTGTTGCAATGGACCAAGCGATTAAAGCAATCCCTACAACTGAAAAATTCCTTATTTTTGATTCTTTGAATACATTGGCTATTTTTAACAAGCAGGCAACTGTAGCAAGGTTTGTTCATTTCCTGACAGGAAAAATGAGGGAGTGGAAGGTAAAAGGCATTATAATAACGCTTGAAAGGGAAACTGAGCAGGCTTTATTGGATGAGCTAACTCAATTTTGTGACGCCAGAATAGACATGGGAGGTGAGGCTTAATGGTGCATATAGCTATCGTTAGCATAACAACTGTGATATTTGGAATTGCTTCTCTGCTTCTGATATCAAGAGCAAGGAATAGATTAAGCCAAGGCTCTATAAGAAAATATATGGATAATTTTGCAATATGCCTTGCTTTTATTGTTATTTTTTCAGTATGGCAGACCGCAAGAAGCATTTTTGGCATTAGCATAAATATTGAAGGCCTTGCAACCTATCCAGAGTACATATTCATAGTATTTGCTTATATAGCATTTGTTGTTGCCTCTTTCAGAGTAATGAAGATAAGCGAGGAATTTGGATTTAAGGAAGATGGGAGAAAAATAGGGCAAATAATCAAAAATAAGCCGAAAGCAAGAAAATTAAAAAGAAAAAAATGAATTTGAAATCACAGGTCAGCGTTGAGTACATGCTTATTATGGGTTTCGCAACACTTATGGCAATACCTCTGCTGCTTATTTATTACACTTACACTTCAGACTCAAGCGATTCGGTAGCAACAAGCCAGGCATTGCAGATTGCCAGAAAAATAGCTGATTCTTCTGAGTCAGTTTATTATCTTGGCAAGCCATCGCAAACAACGCTAAAGCTTAATTTTCCTGAAAGGATACATTCAACGAATTTGTCAAATAAAGAAGTTGTGTTCAAGATAAAAACAAAAAGTGGCGTAACAGATATAGTGCAAGTTTCTTCTGTCAACATGAGCGGGAGCTTGCCAACAACACAAGGCATACACATCGTAACAATAAAGGCAGAAGAGGGCTATGTTCAAATAACATCAAACTAAAAAATATCAATAAATTCATTAACGAACTGAACAATAACAAAAAATGATCAAAAATAAAATCAAATAACAAAATAGTTTGGATTTTTAAAAAATAAAAGTTAATGCGCTGTGTAAGATGAAATACGTTTAATAAAAACATTAAATTCACGTTACTAAACACATAACAAAATTTTGATTGAAAAAGAGGTGTAGCATGTATTCTAAAGCACAGATCAGTGCTGAATTTTTTATATTCCTAGGACTGGCTTTCTTGATAGCAGTAGCTTTCGAGCTTGCTTCCCTCGAGCAATTAAATGATTTCAGGATTCAAAAAGAAAACGAAGCTGTCAAGGATCTTGCATTGAAGCTGCAAAAAGAACTGCTGATAGCTGCTGTTGTTGAGGATGGATATGTAAGAGTATTTAAAATTCCAGACAAGCTTGACAGCATTAATTACTCCTTAGCAACGCAAAATTCAACAATAACTGTTAAATCAAAAAACAGCCTGTACATTGTATCTATACCAAATTCTGTTGGAAATGTAAGTAAAGGCACTAATAGAATTAACAAAACAAATGGCATTATCTATATCAACTAAGGGCAGCTGCGTGCGAGCACGCAGTTGCATGCGAGAACGCTCGCATGCTCGCGTTCATCTCGCACGCTCGCGTGCATCTCAAGCGTGGTACATGGACTTTGCAATAGCATTATTGCTCTTTATATTTACCTTAGTAGTTTACCTTAGCTATACAAGTAATTTTCAAAAACAGGAAAAAGGTGATTTAGATGCTATGCTGACAGATGCAAAGTCTATTTCATCTTCATTGACTTTAAGCGGCTATCCGACTAATTGGGACAGGAAAACAGTAATAAGAATAGGAGTTGCTGATGAGCAAAAGGTCAATGCAACAAAAGTAAAATATTTCAAGCAGCTTAATTATATAAACACAAAAAAAAGATTGGGTACATTTTATGATTATATTGTTTTTTTCCTTAACGACAAGGGAGAAGTTTTAAATATAAATGGTGTGTGTGTTGTAGGTTATACTTCTGTGAATGCGTCCTATAACATTAAAAGCGCTTATTACTATTCTGACGATGCTGATTCTTTTTTGAAAGATTTTATGAATAATACATTTAAAGCAGATATTTATTTCGGGGATAATGTACAAAATCTCTATGATATAGACGGTCTTGTAAGCAATCTGAGCAAGTATCAATTTCTTGTAATGGAGCATCCCTTATTTCCAACTTCTATATACAATGACTACAAAGATGAAATCGAGAATTATTCTTCAAGAGGCGGCCTATTTATTATAAGCGGTGAGCTTACAACTGCTCAGGGAAAAGAACTTGTAGGAGTTGATTTCTTTAAAATAGCAGGCCAATCGGAAACTGAAAGAACAGCAATTGTCAACAATACAGATGACTATTTGTCATTAGCAATTGGGCAAAGCATGGTTTTCAACCAGTATTATTATGTTGAAAATAAATCGTCATCGTCGCAGTTCAAAATTATAGCCACATTCAATCAAACTGATGACAATGCAATTGCAAAATGGAAATACGGCAATGGCACTATATATTTTTTCAGTGATTTTGCGACTTCCTTTTTTGGTGGTGATTTCATCTACATAGTTGAAGAACTTACAAAAAGCTTTGTTGAAGGCACATGCGATCCAATCAATATCACAGACATAAGCAAAAATAAGCTTGTAAAGGCTGAGCGCTACTTAAATTACAATTCAGAGGTTGTTAAAATGATTGTTTATGTATGGGAATAAAACAAATTTTGGAAATAAAGATTATTATTCAATAAAAAAGCAACGAATGAAATTTAATCCATAAAAAATAAATCAAAATAAAGGTCGAATAAATATTACAATCAAATAATGCCGTGATAAACAAATGAAAAAAGCAGTATTTTTCACAATTGATGCGTTGCTTGCGTCAGGCATTATTATAGTTGCAGTGCTGCTTGTTGCCAATTTTTACTCTGAAGAGCAGCAGACAATAAATGTCAATTATGCTTCTCAAGACCTGGTGAGGGTTTTTTCAACAATGACTGTTGATGAGGTAAACAACGATTACGCAAAGGCATTGATTTCGAATGGCGAAATAACAAACACAAACAACACAGTGCTTGAGCAAATTGGAGACTTTTGGGCAAATGACAAAATTGGTTTGGCAAGAAATTTGACATCAAATCTTAGCGATGCAATCATTCCATTCAATTACGGATTTAGTGTTTTAGTTAATGGCGAAGAAATTTACTCTCGAGATATACCTGTGAAAAGAACTCTTGTTTCTTCAAGAAAAATAATAAGCGGCATTGCAAAGGCAAAGCCGACAGAGGGTTTTACTGCAAGAGTTCTGCTTAGCGGAATTAAAAGCAAAAAAACAAATGCTTATACTTACTTTGGCGGCTATGAAGGGGATGGCAATTTAACAAAAAAATTATTATTGCCAAAAGATGTTATTTCTTTCAACAGCTCTTATCTTGAAGTTGATGCTGGCGGCAACTTCGATCTTTACATTAATGGATTTTTTTCAGGAAGCTATGTGAAAGGCTCTTCCGGAGGAGGAGTAATGCTAGCTGATAAATGGAACATTAGCAATGTTTATCTTTCAAATTTCAGGGCCGGAGAAAATATTATAAACGTTAATTTCACATCAGGCACACCTTATATTGCAGGAGGATTTTTAAGAGTTACTTACGTAACATCATCTCTTAATGATACGCAAACAGCAGGCTATGAAAGGTATATGTTTCCAGGCATTGATGGGATTATTAATTTGTATTCTTCAGTTTATGTTGGCGGACAATTAACTAATATGCTTGTGTTTCTTAATTATTCTAGCCAGTATACGACATTTTTGAAGCTTGGCAACACAACAATATACGAAGAAAACCCAAATGGCAAAAAAGAGATTACATTAACTAATTCTACATTAAGAACATTGATTGATTACATCTTATTTAACCAAAAAACAGTTCCGTTAAGGCTGGGAATAACAAATGCAACAACTCTTGGCGGCAATGCAGATGCTATTTTGGTAAGTGATGTGAGTGGGAGTATGGAAAGATGTACAAGCGCAACAAGTTGGAGTTGGAATGGTTGGAATTCACACAGCACTAGAGGCTGTCTGTATTCTAGCGGTTTATGGTATTGGGGGTCATTTAGTGGAACTCCAAGTGGTTATGTTGAGATAAATAGAACTACATGGAATAATGGTACAGACAATTTATGTGGTTGTAGAAGGCACTCGCAATGTGGTAGCGATAAGACGAGAATACAGGAGTATAAAGATTCAAGTAAACAATTTGTTGATATTATATTCAACATAACTGGTAATAATGCAGGTATAGTCGAATTTAGTAGCAGTAATAGCGAAACAGTTTATGTAAACACATGTTCGACGAGTTCTTCAACTACAAATGTTTTTCCAGATTCTATAAATAGGATAAATAATTTAACAGATAATAAAATTCAATTATTAAATAAAATTGATACAACAGAATCTTGGTGGGAAACTTGCACATGTTGCGGCATAAACAAAGCAGTTGAAATATTAAATGCACAAAGCAGTAGTTCAAGAAAAAAATATGTTATTTTAATGAGCGACGGACAGGCAAATAGGCAATGTACTGAACAACCCAACACTACTGCTGTAGCAGATGCAGTCCAAGCAGCATGGAACGCCTGTAATCAAGATATAAGTGTTTATACTATAGCATTTGGTTCTGATGCAGATACTGCAACAATGCAAAGAATGAACTGCAGTGGGGGTAAATATTACAGTGCAGTTGACACATCAAAACTGCAACAAGCATACAAGGAGATAGCAGGTGAAATTAACAGGCTAAGTTTTTCAGGACAAATAATAAATGTATCAGGAGCATTGTCACGTTCTGTTCTTTACCCAAGCTCTTATATAGAGTTTAATTACACACCGCAAGAAATCCAATTCAACAAAGTGCCTTTAGGTTTTGAAACAGAGAGATTTGGCAATAATATTTCTTCTGGAACTTTGACAATCTACGCAAACACTTCTGTTTCAGATGCAAGAGTCACATCTTATTCTGGAACAAAATGGACAGACAATTTAGTTGTTAATGGGAATACTGTATACAGATTAACCGATTATGGAAATGACTACACAATTTTAGGTGATCCATTTGCAGTAAATATTCCTGCAAACAACATAAATCAAGGAAGCAACAGCATTACAATAAGCAATGGGTTAAATGCAACAACCTCAACAGGCGGCTCAAATGACAGCAGAGTAGTTTATACTTTATTGCTAAATGGTTTTGCGGATTATAGTACAGTTGTTGCCAAATCAGATGGCTGCGCATGGATTGTGAGTTTTGAAGATGGCACAGGAACAACAATAAAAGTTCCTTCAACCTATAATGGTGCAGATTCTTGTATTTTCTCAACTAAGACTTACGATGTAAATGATGCATTAGACAATGCAGTTTTCCAGTTATTCAGCAACATGGATGTAGATAAAGATGGAAAACTTGAGGTTAATATAGATGAAAATAGCCTAAGTGTTAGCACATTAACAATCTCAAAAGTTCCTTCTTTGTGGGGGCCTGCGATTATTGAAATAAGGGTATGGGAGTAGCTTTAAAATAACCGATACATTTATATATCAGATGTTATATTTATGTATCACATGATACAAAAATGTAGCATTTGGAGGGTTTTTACCGAATTTGCAAAAAATCCTACAAAATCTTATCAGGTAAGAGAACTTTCAAGAGAAATTAGACTAGCTCATACTTCAATAAAGATTCACCTTAAAGAACTTGAAAAGTTTAATCTAATAAATAAAGAAAAGATTGGAGTTTATAATGCCTATAAAGCTAACTTCAACGACAAAAATTTCAGATTTTATAAAAAAATATTAAACATGATAAATTTAAAAGAATCTGGTATTATCGAAGAGCTTGAAAATAAAACAACTCCAGATGCTATAATTTTATTTGGCTCGTATGCAAAAGGTGAAGATAACGAAAAAAGTGACATTGACATATTTCTTATAGCAAAAGAGAAAACGATTGAGCTACGAAAATATAAAAAAAAGCTAAACAGAAAAATCCAACTATTCTTTTCAGAAAACATTAACAAGTTGCCTAAGGAACTGCAAAATAATATATTAAATGGCATAAATTTAAGCGGATTTCTAAGATGGAAAGTCTAACAAAAATACAACCTGACAAAGAAAGAGCAAGAAGCTTAGTTAAATTAGCTAAATTAAGATACGAAAAAGTTAAAACTTTTAATGAAGAAAAAGAAAGCTCTTTGATCGTGGAAGGTTATTACGAAGTTGCCAAAGAACTAATAACAGCTATTCTATTTATAGATGGATATAAAACATTAAGTCATAAAGATTTAATTGAATATTTAAGATTAAATTTTAAGGCTGATTTTTCTAATTTGGATATAAGCTTACTAGATCAGTTAAGAAAATTAAGAAACAATATAGTTTATTATGGAGTATTTATTGAACCTTCTTACGTAAGTAGGAACAAAGAACATGTCAATAAGATAGTATCCAAACTAATGGGTATTTGTGATAAAAAATTAAAATAAATTTAATATGTTCAAAAAAAGAGGTATTTTTTACACAATAGCAGCAATTGCCTTAACAATAGTCATAATTGTAACTTATAGTGCTTACAGCACATACAGGCTGAGCGACAAAATGGATGTTATACAAACAAGGATTGAGACAGTTAATTTCTTTATCAAAGATGTTGAAGATGACTTAAACAAAGGTGCTTTTATTGCCGGATTTAGAACTTTATTAAGCTTTAACCAATTTATTGCTACTAATGGAACATTTTTAGACAATGTAAATGAAGGATTTAGAGAATCTTTTCTAAATGGAACTATTAAAGGACATCCATTAAGCTTGATGAAAGATTCCACATTCACAGACTGGGCCAATAAAATCTCTGCAGAAGCCAATAAAGTGGACATAAAATTTAATTTTACAATAAATGAAGTTAAATTAAATCAAACTGATCCTTGGTCTGTTGATATTGGTTTAAATTTAAGTCTGGATATAAGAGACAAAAGAAACACGAGCTATTGGATCAGAGACAGATATCTTGTACAAAAAATAAGCATTATTGGTTTTGAAGATCCTCTTTATGTTGTTAATAGCAAAGGAAGAGTAACTAATACAATAAGAATCACAAACATAACAAATTTTGTAATAAATGGGAATGTTGCAAATCTTTTATTTCATATGAATAATTCATTTTATGTAGCCCACAATGATAGCCCAAGCTTTTTAATGAGGTTTGAAGGTAACCTTGGCAATTCAACATATGGAATTGAAAGCCTTGTCAATTTAGCAGAGTTTCAGCAACAAGGTTTAGCCATAAAAGACAGAAGCATTGTTGATTATATGTACTTTGGGACAAAAACAACTACAAATTTTAGAGTCAATCAGACTCCAGAATGGTTTAAGATAGATGGCTCATTGCCTGCACCTGGAACTGACAAAGGAGAGCATCTAGATGTTTATCAGGTGAGGAATATGACGATATAATAATTTATTCTACTGGTGGTGGAGGAGGGGGTACTACTGGTGGAGGTGGTGCAGGTGGTGGCGGTGCTCCTCCCCCATCACCGCCGCCATTGCCTCCATTACCTCCTTGTTGCTGCTGTTGCTGGTCAGGACCTTGTCTTCTCTTGCTTCCCTTCTCAAAAACTAGTTTGTAAATACCATAACTCTGAATTCCACTAACTGCAAAATCGGTAAGCATTTGAGCACCTGTTCTTGTGTAAGTTCTTCCACAGTGAGCACAATCCCAATTTAGATAAGTTCTAGGATCAACTACTGTGTTAAATCTTTCTCCAAATGGTAAATTCTTTGCATGCATTTGTAAAGTTGTTCCAACCAAATCTGTAGTATAAGATGCAGCCATTGGGCTTGCAAGACCTATTGATAGATGTGTAATACTATTTATAATGCTGTTACTAATGGCACTTAAAAGGAACCCCCAAGCGTCAATTATTCCTCCAGGTATTCTTAAAAAGGAATTATAAGCTTTTTTAAACTCTCCTGTAACCAAATTCTTTGGTAATTCATAAAATAAAGATTCTAAAGTGCCATCTTTTTCTATTTCCTTCCCAGTATGGACATCTCGGACTTTGTAGCCAACTGTTAAAGATTTTAAAAAATCTGCTAAATCGTCTTTAGCGTGAACATAGCCTAATTTTACGTTTTGTAATAAATCGTCCGTATTTCTTGAGATAGCATTCCTAACGTTTATTTCATGCACATATTTTATAAAATCGTCTATAATAGGTGTACCTGTTTCTATTGTACTTACCCGATTACCGTCTGTTGCTTCAAATTTGATAGTATAGCTTGAAGGTAGATTTCCTCTGAATAGTCCACCTCCCGGGTTCCAAAAATAATGATAAGGAGCATTCTTATCAGTCAAGTTCGAATAAATGCCTTGCTCATCGCCTTTAACGCCAAATACTTTTCCAAAAAAATCTTCAATTGGCAATCCATTTATGCTGACTTTTAATCTGAAATTTTCTTTTTTTAAATCTTCAGAAAGAGAAACTTCATAGATTTTTTCTCTCTGTGAATTTGAACTTAGTCTGTAATATTCTGTTGTTAACATTCCTTTGCCTTCTCTTGCAGTTAAGTTGTCTTGGTCATCATCAGGTGTCAAGGCAACATAGCTTGTTTTGCCTTCCTCATCCTTAACCACAAAAACATTAATGCCAAGCTGTTGCATTCGCTCTCGTGTATCTCTTATTAACGCTGCTGTGCAAGCCTCCAAGCCACCAGCTAAAGTAACTAAACCACCGACAGAAGCTGACCTTTTTAAGAAATTTCTGCGACTTATCCCCTGAGAAGGTCCATCTGGTATAGTTATTCCATCAGAAATATAAAGTCCACTTGGAGTTTGGGTATTGATTCCTCTGTAATATTCTCTCCTAGCAATTTGCCCTAAATCTTGTGCAGACATTTTCTACAAATTATGAACTCAAACAATCCCTCCTTTTTAAACCTTTCCATTACTCTCCACTTTAAAGTAGTGAATAGATTCTTAAATTTTTAAAACACAACATTTTTAAAC
>Ga0213870_1000630_pt1 | contig 16353 bp, 10 predicted proteins | sample WICALVC2017_Meta_FD_160119 | JGI IMG/M metagenome (GOLD analysis project Ga0213870, IMG submission 160119) | Freshwater microbial communities from subterranean cave lake in Wind Cave National Park, South Dakota, United States - WICALVC2017 | ecosystem: Environmental > Aquatic > Deep subsurface >... | reverse complement strand
TTCGCCCGCCCTGCAGGGAAGCCCGAAAATGGCCGATTTCTTCGTTGCTCCTCCTCAATGTGCCTACAGGCACAATTTCGTCGTCGCGCCTCGAAATCGTCTCATTTTCGGGCTTCGCAACTTGATGATAGTTCGAATCCTGCTCTTCTAAATTAAATTTTGGATTGTTATATATTATATAATAATTTTTTAATTTTGTCAATGGTTTAAAACACTTTTTTGATCCGTATACACAAAAACCGCTTAATTAAGCGGTTTTTGTGTTAACCTAAATTCTCAGACCTTATAGTCTTTTTTAAGAATTTGATAAATACTGATCTTTAAGGAAAAATTACTTCTTCCCTAAAATCTTGAACATTTTAGTGCCGCAAATAAAGCAAATTCCTGACATTGCCCTCCTCTGGCCACCCTTGCCAGGCACAGTGACCTCCTTCTCGTCTTTCATGTTTCGCTTCTGACGGCACTTTACACAATAACCTTCTGTTACCATATGGTGCAATACTAGCTTAATTTACGAAAAAAGGCAAATATGTTTATCCACAGGCAATATTCGACTGTCATCTGTTTAAAACCGGATAAAAAATAAAAGCGGCGTTGCATGGCGCCACTTAAATTTTTCAACTGACTTAATCAATAACCCGTAGCCGCGGCGAGTTCTTCAAAAGTCATTTTTTCGCGCTGATTTGCTATTTCTTCTGCCGCCTCAATAGAGGCGTCAAATTTATCAAACAATTTTCTTACCGCAGCTTTAGTGTCTTTCGGCAAGCCCATTAACTCTTTTTCTAGAAGCGCCTTTCTTCCAGATACAAATTTATACTGAAGTTTCATCCAGCCAAGCATTCGCATCCTATAGTAATCTTTCTCCTCATCACTGATATCTTCTGGTTTTTTTAATGCATTGAGAATATCCAAGTTTTCTTCACGGAAAAGTGCGTCTCCTTCAGGAAGGAATTTACCGGGACCGTCCATTCCTGCAGCTCCCAAATCGGCCAGAGCGACAATACGTGCTATAACCCCGGACTCCGCCGTTAAAGACGGCTGAATTACCGTACCCCTTTCCAAATCAAAACCCGGAACAGTAACCATAATTCCTTCTTTCCCTGCCGCTTTGTCCGTATCTGTAAAAATTTCTATACCGCTATTCCGATTAGCCTGCTCCATAAATTCAACGAATTCCTCTGCGCTTGCTTTTTCATTGTCTCCGCTAAGACGCCTGCGCATTATTTTCTCAAAATTTCCTTCTTTAACCGGACTTTCAACCCACCTTTGTACGGTATCATGATAAATAGCGGCCAATTCGGCTATTTTGGCAGACCGTTGCGGAAAAAATTCCGGATCTGCTTGATTAATGGTTGAGGCAATTCTTACAGCTCTCTGCCACATATCTTTAGTGTGAACAGTATTATGAAAGGGCAGTTTATCTTTTTCAACAACCGTATCTTCAAACCGCTGACGAACTAAAATTAAAGCATTATTAATGCCTTGTTCTATATATTCATTAAAAAGAACTTCCTTTTTCTCGCTTTCCAATTGGATGCCTTCCGATATCATAACTATTTTATCTATTTCTAAAATACTGTTATTTTGAATAAAAGTCATTTTCTGGAATGGGCACGGATGGAATCGAACCATCGACCTCTGTCTTATCAGGACAGCGTTCTACCACTGAACTACGTGCCCAACATAAATATATTAATAAAAAAACGCAGTTTTGGCAAACTGCGCGGTTTTTATTATTTCAGCAAGATTCCTAAATCATCCAACTCTTTTTCTATTTGAGTCCATGATCCTCTATGGTGAATACCCTTACCGCCCATTTTATGGAAAACTTCTATAAATGATTCGATATCATCGATCAATATTGCCTCTTCTGGAACACAATGGGTTAGAGAATACGCTTTCCAGAAAATTTCTTCACACTCTTTACGATTGCTTCCATCTAAACGCAACTTATTCTTACGGCAACCAACTTTGCAGGAAGCAATATAAAATGATTCAAAAAAATTCAGGATACTCTGGAAACGCGGCGATTTGGTTATATAATCATAATGCATTTCATTGGTATTAGACAATATAGCAAGCGTATATCCTCTATTTTTCAAGTTTCTAAGCAAGTCTAGCTTATCGCCGGAAGGAGGGAACGGATCAAAGACCCGATTCCAATGGAACCGGAAATCTTCATCGGTATAGGAAGGCAAAGGCATTGAATCTTTTATTTTTTCTGCCGTAGTTTTAGCGGCTTTCCTAAATGATTCTAAAAAGTCCTTGGTCGTCTGGCCGCATTCATAAGAGAATATAAGCCCGTCCGGATAATGCCCAAAAAGATTCCAAAAATAACGACGTGGAATATTATATTGACGCGAAAGCCACTGGAAAAAGAGGTCAAGATTATAATTATGTAACGTATTGCCGAAATCAAAAAAAATGGTGGTTATGGGTTTATTAGCTTTTTTATCCACTATAACCCCGTAAGTATTGTCAAAGGTTCTTGCATTATAACTACCATAAATACAATTGTACTTCAAAATAGACATTTGTCCCTTTTAACGGCGATCGCCGTTAAAAGGGACAAGTGATTTTTTTCATAAATATTGAACTTTATAATAAACGATTGTAATATAAAATTAAAATCGGTTCTTTAAGGAGTATTTATGAAAAAGGGCTTGTTGCTATTGATGGCTTTATCTTTTATTTTGATATTCGGGGCAACCCATTCGTATGCGGCTCGAGAAATTACTCCTCCTGCTTGCTACTATGGCATAAAAGATATCTTTCCTGACGTTAAAAAATGGCAAGAGACCTCGTCTAATGTCTATATGCTTACCTGGGGTGGACTTAATTACATGATTGGCGTTGACCGCACACATCAAGAAAAAAAAGCAAAAGGCAGCTCTTTAGAAATGTTTGGCGCCGAGGGTCCGGCGCTCATCGGCTGGTATGATGACAACTGTCAGAAACTCATCGCTTTCAATCAATCACGAGAGACAATGGAAATCGGCTATTATGTGGATTTTGAAGTAATCTCCAATGAGATTTCTCCCCCGCATGGAATCATAAGGATAAAATTGTATGCAGAAGACCAGCGCTTAGTTGCTTTTCATGACTTTGTTACTTTTTTAATTCCTGTGCCATCGCCTTTGGAAGGATGCGAGACCCGAGAACTTCCGTGGACAGTTGACGGACAGGAAATAGGCTTTAGGTTATATTGGCAATGCCAAGAAGCGAAAAAACAGATTACGGAATTATATTCTCGAGCTGATTTTGAAATCGTATTTCAAACTTGGAATATTGCTGGGAAGAGTTACGCGGCTATTACTCTGGACACGCCCTCCAAACAGCGCGTGGCTGCCGAGGTTTATGACGACAAAATATCTATGCTCCATTTCGCTGAAGATGAAGAAGAAAAGAAATTGGTAATAAGACTAATTGTTGATGGAAAACTATATCAACGTACTATCGGTCTTCCAAAAACAGAATAATACAAAAAATTCCCGCTAAAGCGGGATATTTTAAATTACATCCTTCCAGCTGTCCCCGCCCCTTGCGGGGCGAAGCTCATCCGGCTAAGCCGGATGGCCGACATCCCGATACTGTCGGGATCGCAGAGCCGAAACTTAAAGCTACTCGGCCAACACTTATTTCCATTCTCCGTATAGCGGAGAATAGAACCGACCTAAGGATGCGTGTTTGTATGGAAAAAAGATAGTTGCGGATAAATCCGCGGAATATCTTTTATTCTTTCCGCGCAAATCACGTAGTAATTCCTATTAGAAAATGTTCCACCGACAGCTTCCGCTACCGGTGCCTTGTTACGCGACTGTTTTCCCTCATTACTAAGGGTGTCGGACTATATCTTCATCCCTATCACCGATTCACTGTGGTAGGGAGCCAACGTATTATAAAAGATTACTTTAATCTTTTATCCGGTCTGTAAGGCAGACCGAGTCTCTACGGTGTCTACAAAACCTTATACCGAAACTCATCTCTTAAATTATTACCAAGGAGATCAATCCATTTCGCATGCTGACTCACAGGAATATAAAGCCTAAAATGACCTTTATTCCTCTGAAGCGTTACTGACATAATAAATCTTCTCTTAAAGAAATCCCGCAACCGGAAAGCTTCTGAATCAGTAAAATTCTGGATATTGAGCAGGCATCCTTTTCCAAGTTTACCACCATCATCCATAAACCATACTGCGTTTACTAATGCGTCTCCGAGAAAATCTATATTTCTAGGGAGAATCTTTCTCCCTTTCTGATAGAACATCATATGAAAAACTGAAAGCTCAACGTGACTCATAGTACGAAATTTCCATGAATCTGTTCGTTGCTGATATTTGGGTGGACTAAGCACAAAATCTTTAAAGATCTCATACTTCCACCACACATAATCTTTCTGCTTCGAACAATGTTCTATTTGTAAACGATAATTTGTATTTGAAGAATTGGCAATCAAACAGCCATCTCCCATCAATGAACCGATTAAAACCTTCTTCTGAAGATCAGAAAGGGAAATTCTTTGTCGAAGTTCACGATGGAACGATGAGTTTGTATTCGGTTTTTGTAGTTCCCTCGGTATTATCTCCATATCTCAATTATATCATATTGAGAAGAAGAATTCACCGATATTAGTTGGATTTTACTATGCAGTTGCCCGCATAGGAAGCCATAATTAACTTCGTCCCTGTCACCGAATTGAGGCTAGGACGTCCAAAGACGCGCTTCACCTCCTCCCGGCTCCCTTGACGTGACGGGCGAAAACCTTCAAAGTTTCTCTACTTCTTGGTGTCCCTTCCGTACGTGCGGATTTCCCGCATACGGCGGAGACCGTATATATTTACGGTAGTGTCCTTCAATCAATAAATTGCTGATTTACTATGACACTGCAGACTTCTCTAAAATTGATTGATTTCAGAGATCTCCTTGGGTCATTTGTTAAACTTTTCCACACATCCCAAATCCGTCTCAGATTCGCGTGCCTTCCCCATGCTCACCACCCAGTCCATGGGTCGACAAGACGTCTAAGATTCGGGCTGTGCTTTGTCTCAGGATCCTTTGCATACTGCCTCACGACAGCATACTATCCTTTGACTACGCTCCGTTCGAATCAAACGGAGGCGGAGATTTTAACTCCGTAGTTTGACAAACTGCCAAGCGCGTGTTTTGACTAGTGAGTACAAGATTCGAGAACGTATTCAGCGCGACATAGCTGATTCGCGCTTACTAGCGATTCCTACTTCATGGAGTCGAGTTGCAGACTCCAATCTGAACTGGGGCGCGCTTTGATGGGATTGGCTCCGCCTCGCGGCTTCGCGACCCATTGTACGCGCCATTGTACCACGTGTGTAGCCCAGGGCATCAGAGGGCCACGCTGACCTCGCGTCATCCCCGCCTTCCTCCCAGCACCATTTCTACAAAATAGCTTGAGTGCTTACTCAAACAATTTTATCAAGACTGACCATTTCCACTTCAAAATTGAAGCTGGCCAGTAGAAATGGCGCTGGGCGGTCTCGTGTGACAAATATAACACACAATAGGGGTTGCGTTCGTTGTGCCACTTAAGGATACAGTTCACACCACGAACTGACGAGGGCCGTGCAGCACCTGTGCTCGTGTCCTTGTGAGAAACCTCCGCTTTCGCGAAGGTGTCACGAGCATTTCAAGCCCTGGTGAGGTTCCTCGGTTGTCGTCGAATTAAACCACATGGTCCACCGCTTGTGCGAATCCCCGTCTATTCCTTTGAGTTTTAGCCTTGCGGCCGTACTTCCCAGGCGGCGCGCTTAACGCGTAAGCTAAGCCACTCCGAGGGTCGATACTCGGAACAGCGAGCGCGCATCGTTTAGGGCGTGGAGTACTGGGGTATCTAATCCCATTCCCTACCCACGCTTTCGTCTCATGAGCGTCAGGTGATGACCAGGGACTTGCCTTCGCCTTTGGTATTCCCCACGATATCAACGGATTTCACCCCTACACCGTGAGTTCTTATCCCCTCTTCATCCCTCTAGTTTTGCCGTATCCAACGCGGCCCTACCGTTAAGCAGTAGGATTTAACGCCGGACTAACAAAACAGCCTGGAGACCCTTTACGCCCAATAAATCCGGATAACGCTTGAAGCCCTCGTATTACCGCGGCTGCTGGCACGAGGTTTGCAGCTCCTTATTCCACCGGTACGCTCAATCCAGCACTTAATTTACTCAAAAAAATAGCAAGAAAAAATTTTGGATTATGAGCATTTTTTGCACAAACCAAAAAATCTCAAGTAAATTAAGTGCCGGACTTGTTCCCAGTGAAAAGCAGTTTACAGGCCGAAGCCCTTCTTCCTGCACGCGGCGTCGCTCGATCAGGCTTTCGCCCATTGTCGAATTTTCTTGACTGCTGCCACCCGTAGGTGTATGCGCCGTATCTCAGTCACATCGTTGGGGATCATGCTCTCACATCCCCTACCCGTCATAGCCTTGGTGAGCCATTACCTCACCAACAAGCTGATAGGACCTAGACCCCTCCCAATCCGGTTTGCACCTTTACTCTTGCGAGAACTATCAGGAATTAGCCCGCCTTTCGACGGGTTATGCCTGTGATTGGGGTAGGTATCAAGGTATTACTAACTCGTTCGCCGCTAACGCAATTTTGATGTAATCGTAATTGCGCCCGCACGACTTGCATGCCTTATCCACGCCGCCAGCGTTCATCCTGGACCAGGATCAAATCCTCTTTTTAAACCGGAAAAATTCCGGTTATTTTGTCCGCCTTCGCCAAAGGCTTCGGCGGACAATGTCGGAACAGCTGGAAAAAAATAATTTCCAGCTATTGTCATTAACCAAATAATACAACTTCGACAATATTCGTTTTGCCGCCTTCGGCAATCGAAGTTGATATATTGGGTTCAATTTTCAAATTACTTTCCTATCGGACATACAGAATTATCGGACATTTAACAAAAAATAACAACCACGCAAATCCCCCTGTCTTTAGAAACTTGCGTGGATGTTATGCTATAGAATTTTAATTTTGCACAGGAAGCCTAAATGCCTGTGGATGGCTCTATCTTCATAATAACCAGAGTATAATCCCCGGTAAATTACATGTCAAGCCCAAGTCTCCTTTTAAATGGAGCTACATTCTCCTTTTTCAATCTGTTGAACTCCGTTGGCGACAAAGGAGCAATACGCTTCTCCGGTAACTCTATCATAAATCGTCATCCACTGCCTGCCCCGTTAGAGCTCGTTCTAATGGAGTGGTTTGGTCAATGCTCCAGACGTTCAACGGCTCAATGGCGAAGTCCTCCTGTTGAGCCGTTGAAATATCCAGTGAACGGAAGGTGTCACCTTTCTTACCTTTCTTATATCAATCATTTATCCACATTATACCAAATGCAGTAACGTCTTGAAAATAAGTCACCTGTGGATAACTATTTCATATCGAATTTTATACATGTACCGAACTAAATATCCCTCCCTAGATAATTAGTTCGGTACATAATCTTTCTTAATTTATGATGATACTTTTTGGCGAAACGGTGAGATTCATCACGGACGCGCTGAAAAAAGAAGGCAGTATTAACAGGTAAAGTATCAAGCCGTATGGGTTTTGCGCGTCCTATCAGATATAATTCCTCTTCTTTTTTCGCCAGTCCAGCTAAAAATATTCGGTGGCGTATAACTGAAGCAACCGCGTTTAGCTGCGGCTTGCCGCCGTCAATAAGCATTAAGTCCGGCAGATTCCATTCTTTATGCCGTATTCGACGACGAATAACCTCTTTTAACATATCTACGTCGTTTGGTTGGTATACAGTTTTTATGCGGAATTTCTTGTATTCTGATTTGACAGGATAGCCATTAATAAATACCACCCTAGAACCGGTGGCCTCGGTGCCGGAAATGTTGGATATGTCATATCCTTCGACGCGTGAAATTTTTTTGTTTGTGCTAAAGAGTGATTTAATATTTCGCTCGATTCTATTCCATTGTCCCGTCGGCGAAGTCCGCCTTCCTGTCTGAATTGTTTGAAGTCGGACTTCAAACAACAGCCGATGGCTTAAGATATTCTCAAGTCCGGCAATTTGATCCCGCAATTTTGCTGCTTTTTCAAAATCCTGTTTTTGAGCCGCCTCCCGCATCCGTTTTTTTAATTCCACCAGAAGTTTTTTTCTCCTACTGCTTAATACGGCAATAATATTGCTGATATTTACGCCGTACGTCATCGCGAACGAAGCGACGCGATCTCTGGAGATTGCTTCGCTTCTTTCAGAAGCTCGCAATGACGCCCCAGACAGAATACAGCAGTACCCCGGACACCGCCCGATCTCTGTATTAAGGCACGACCGTTTGTGCGGTTTTTTGCAAGTACAATAAGGAAAAATCTTGCGGAGCATCCGCAAAGTGGTTTTTAATGCAATACCGCTGGTGAAAGGACCAATGTAATGCGTCTCGTCATTGCTCGCCCCGTTAGAAATATCGTTTCTAACGGGGCGAGGAGCGGAGCGACGAAGCAATCCCGTCCGCTTGAGATTGCTTCGCTTTGCTCGCAATGACGGCACAGTTGGTTGATGGGTAATAAAAATCTTCGGAAATTCTTCTTTGGTGACTCCGACATAAAAATAATTCTTATCGTCTCGCATCAAAATGTTGTATTTTGGTTGCTGTTTTTTTATTAGCTCCGATTCTTTAAGTAAAGCATCGACTTCTGAAACTGTCTCAATCCAATTTAAAGAAGTTGTTTCATTCAACAGATGGCGTATCTTATGGCTGGGATTTTTTCGCCAATAAAAAAGCAGGCGTTTTTTAAGATTCGACGCCTTGCCTATATAAATCGCGGTTTTTCCCCGTTTGAATAAATATATCCCCGGAGTTTGCGGTATAAAAATTGGTTGCGGCAACATAATTTTTATGCTATGATATTATGCCATGAATTCAGCAGAAACACAATTTATAAAAATCCGCGGCGCCAGAGTCCATAATTTAAAAAATGTGGATTTGGACATTCCCAAAAATAAACTTGTGGTTATTACAGGACTTTCCGGTTCGGGAAAGTCGTCGCTCGCATTTGATACTATTTATGCCGAAGCAAAACGGCGTTTTGTAGAGTCGCTATCCTCTTATGCGCGGCAGTTTCTAGGAATTAAAGAAAAGCCCGATGTTGAATCTATTGAGGGTCTATCACCCGCAATCTCCATTGATCAAAAGTCTATATCCAAAAATCCACGCTCAACCGTAGGAACAATTACGGAGATTTATGATTATCTCCGGATTTTATTCGCGCGGATCGGTAAGCCGCATTGCCCTAATTGCGGAAAACCCGTTGGCAGACAGACAGTAGAACAAATCGTTAATTCTCTGACACGCTTCCCACCTAAAAAAGAAATTTTTATTTTCGCTCCGCTGGCGCAGGGCAAAAAAGGCGAACACCGCAGTATTTTGGAAGAGGTTAAACGTGGAGGTTTTATACGAGTACGATTGGACGGTTCGGTTATGCTTATTGATGAAGCTCTTGCTCTAGCGGTTGATAAGAAAAAGAAACATTCCATTGAAGTAGTGGTGGATCGCTTTACGTTATCGGACGATGTGGAGCGGCCGCGCATCCGCGATTCGGTGGAAACGGCTCTGAAAATCGGAAAAGGAATCATTATGGTAAACAGGGGTTCAACCCCTGTTGCAGGGGTTGAACCCCTGTTTAAGGATTTAATCTTTTCAGAAAAGTTCGCCTGTGCGGAATGCGGCATTAATCTGCCGGAAATTGAACCGCGTACTTTCTCTTTCAATAGTCCCTATGGCGCCTGCCCCGCCTGCACCGGACTCGGTTCTACGCTTGAAGTTGACGCGGAATTATTGATTCCCAATAAACGGCTTTCTATTGCCGAGGGCGCCATTCGTCCTTGGGCTTCGGCTTCACACCGCTTGGGCCGGCAGAGCTGGTATTGGTGGATTTTATCCGATCTTGCCGAACGGTATAATTTTTCGTTAAACACACCTGTTGAGAAATTGCCGCCGCATATTGTTGACGCGCTTTTATATGGCGAAGAATTCGGAACTGTCAGCTCCGAACAAAAAACCTTTGAAGGCGTAATCTCCAATCTTAAACGCCGCTGGAAAGAGACGGATTCGGAGTTTACACGCGCGGAAATTGAAAAATACATGATGATTAAACTCTGTCCGAAGTGTAAAGGAAAACGTCTGCGTCAAGAGGCGCTTGCGGTAAGAATAGGAAGAGAGAGTATTGCGTCGGTAACGGCGCGAACCGTGGAACAAGCACTTAAGTTTTTTGGAAATTTATTAACGAAATCCGATTTCGTTAATAAAAAGTTGGATTTCAAAATCACATCTTCTGAATTGAAAATTGCAACACCACTGATTAAAGAAATCGTCAAACGTCTGAAATTTCTTGAAGATGTGGGGTTGGATTATTTAACTCTTGATCGCGGATCAACCACTCTTGCCGGAGGCGAAGCGCAACGCATCCAGCTTGCGACCCAAATCGGTTCACGACTTACCGGTATCATTTACATTCTTGACGAACCGTCCATCGGCCTGCATCCGCGCGATCACTCGCGACTTATAAAAACCCTGAAAGACCTCCGCGACCTGGGGAATACTGTAATTGTAGTGGAGCATGATGCCGAAACTATGCGTCAAGCCGACTGGATAATCGATTTGGGTCCGGGCGCGGGAAGACATGGCGGGAAAATTATTTTTGAAGGGACGCCGAAAGATATTCTAAAGGCGAAAACGCTTACCGGAGAATACCTATCCGGGAATAAAAAGGTAATAGTGAATTGTCATCGCGAGCGGAGCGCCCGCTCCGACTCGCGTCGAGCGAGGCGAGAAGCGATCTCTGCACACCAAAATGTGAGATTGCTTCGGCGCCACGCGCCTCGCCCCATTAGAAATGATATTTCTAATGGGGCGAGCAATGACCAAAAGGCAGCGCTTATTATCAAATCCGCCTCCGAACATAATTTGAAAAATATAGACGTCAAATTCCCATTAGGAAGACTTATTTGTGTCTCCGGAGTTTCCGGCTCGGGCAAGTCCACCTTGGTAAATGATATTCTGGCCAAAGCCCTGCTTGCCAAATTTTACCGCGCCCATCTTTTTCCCGGAAATCATAAAGAAATTCTTGGTACAGAACATATAAATAAAGCCGTGGTGGTAGATCAATCGCCCATCGGCAGAACTCCACGTTCCAATCCCGCTACTTACACTGGCGCTTTAGGGCCAATCCGCGCGATATTTTCCCGAACTCCCGAAGCCAGAGCAAGAGGGTATGATCCGGGCAGATTCAGTTTTAACGTAAAAGGCGGCAGATGCGAACAATGCGAGGGTCAGGGCGTTAAAAAAATAGAAATGTATTTTTTGCCCGATGTATATATAGAATGCGAAGAGTGCCGCGGCAAACGCTATAATAGCGAGGCATTGGAAATAGAATATAATGGTAAAAATATCGCGGAGGTGTTGGATATGTCCGTGGAAGAGGCGCTTAATTTCTTTGCCGCGATTCCCGTGATTCGCGCAAAACTGGAGACGCTCGCCGACGTCGGCCTCGGCTATATTAAACTTGGCCAACCCGCGCCCACCCTCTCCGGAGGAGAAGCACAGCGGGTGAAGCTTGCCGCGGAACTTTCCCGACGCGACACCGGCAAAACGATTTATATTTTAGACGAGCCGACTACCGGGCTTCATTTTGATGATACGCAAAAACTCCTTAATGTTCTACGGGCATTGGTAGATAAAAACAATACTGTTCTGGTTATTGAGCACAATCTGGATGTTTTAAAAAACAGTGATTGGATAATTGATTTAGGTCCGGAGGGCGGCGAAAAAGGCGGTTATATAATTGCAGAGGGATCTCCTCAAGAAGTTGAGAGGATAAAAAAATCTTATACGGGACAGTGGTTAACAAAATCCCGTTAGAAATTTTTATATTCTAACGGGATTTATTTGAGTTACTGTCTCTTACGGCCCGAAATAATTTTTTAATGGCGGATTTCATTTTGGGAGGTAATTCTTTCAGTTGTTTACGCCTTCTAATAAGTATAATCTTGCTTATTTTTTCAATCCGTTCAGCAATTTCATCAATTTCCTCTTCAATCTCTTTTTTTTGATAAAAATGTTTATAAACAAACATGGCAAGTCGCGCCGAGAAATATGTTGTTAAAATATCAATGATATTGTCTGCCGATCCTTTTTGGGCCTGTGCAAGCCATCCGGCAAAATTTGGCTGAATAAAATAATCATAAAACAGTTCGCCTGCCTCCCAGTAAATTCCCCACTTAGTGATTTTAGCAATTACCAGCTCTGCCGAATAGGGCATATAAAAATAAAGGAGGGTGAGAGAACCCAAGGCTCCAAAAACCGCGTGTCCTGCGGTATCAAACCACCAGGTCATTTTGAACAGTTCCGTCTCTTTCCAGTTCCAGATGCCCCAAATATAAACAAAAATGATCCAGGCGACTGCCAGGAGTAGATTTTTAAAAAAATGGTATCCCTTAAGATTTTTAAAGTCCACAACCTACTCCTTCCTTATATAATGTAAAGGTGCTCTGCCTAAACCCTATACGAAACCTCATCTCTTGACAAGCAGTTTTATCCTAGTAAGATATTAGCAGTCTAAAGTCGAGAGTGCTAAGGGCTTGGCCTAAATTTTCAAGCCCGAAGGCGTAGAAAATTTAGTTGCCAAACCTTAGCCCCCTACTTATTTCGCCTTCAAATCCTCTCTAATCATGTTATGGATTAAGGGCTAGATTTCAGTTGCGAGGCGCGCGGGCATATAGCCCGGTCCGCCGAAGGCGGACTTGGTTATCTTTTAGCGCCTCGCCCTGGATTTTAAGCGCGAAATAAGTGTGGGGGCAGAATATAAAATTATGAAAATAATACCATTAGCCGATCGTGTAGTCATTGAGCCGCAAAAAGAAGAAAAAGGCGGCAAAACCAAAGCAGGCATTTATCTTCCGGAAACAGTGGACAAAGAAAGACCGGAGCAAGGGGAAGTAATTGCTGTGGGACCGGGCAAACTTTCTAATGATGGAAAGAGAATTCCAATAAGCGTAAAAAAAGGAGATTTGGTTCTCTTCACTAAATACGGGCCAAATGAAATAAAGGTCGATGGAAAAGAATATCTTATTGCGAGGGAAGAGGATATTCTGGCAATTTTGGAATAATCACAAAATTGCGAAAATCCGAAGCACGAAACCCGAAATCCGAAACAAATCCGAATGTTCTAAAATCTAATGACCAAAACGCCTTTAGAATTTTGAACATTTGAATTTAGAATTGTTTCGAATTTCGATATTCGGATTTCGAATTTAATACTTTTATGGCAAAACAGATATTATTTGACGAAAAAGCGCGTCAAGCAATCAAACGAGGAGTGGATATGCTTGCCAGCGCCGTTAAAATTACTCTTGGTCCCAAGGGAAGAAATGTGATCTTGGGCAAATCTTTCGGCGCGCCGCAAATTACTAATGACGGAGTAACCATAGCCAAAGACATCGAGCTTGAAGACAAATTTGAAAATATGGGAGCGGAGTTGGTTAAAGAAGTTGCTTCCAAAACCAATGACGCTGTGGGAGACGGCACTACCACCTCGGTTGTATTGGCGCAAGCAATAATCAATGAAGGATTGAAATACGCTACTGCGGGAGTAAATGTTATCAGTTTGCGCCGGGGCCTGGAAGAAGCTCGCGATACAGTAGTAAAAGAATTAAAAAAGGCTGCCAAACCAATAAAAGAAAGGGAAGAAATTATTAACGTCGCGTCTATTTCCGCAGAATCGCAGGAATTGGGGGAAATTATTGCCGATGCCATTGAAAAAGTAGGCAAAGACGGAGCAGTTACGGTAGAGGAATCGCAGGGAACGGGCATTGAAAAAGAAATTGTAGGCGGCATGCAATTCGATCGCGGTTATGTCTCTCCATATATGATCACTAATGCCGAGCGGATGGAAGCCGTGATTGATGACCCTTATATACTTATTACCGACAAGAAAATTTCTTCCATCCAAACCATTTTACCTCTGCTTGAAAAACTCGCCCAGAGCGGCAAAAAAGAATTGGTAATAATTGCCGAAGACGTGGAAGGAGACGCGCTAGCTACTCTGGTAGTAAATCGTCTCCGCGGCGCTTTCAACGCCTTGGCGGTAAAAGCGCCGGGATTTGGCGATCGCAGAAAAGAAATGCTGGAAGATATTGCGGTGGTAACCGGTGGCAAGGTTATTTCCGAAGAGCTGGGGTTGAAGCTTGAAAACGTAGAATTTTTAATGCTCGGCAGAGCGCGGCGTATAGTTTCAGATAAAGACAATACCACTTTAGTTGGCGGCAAGGGAAAAAAAGAAGAAATAGAAAAACGGGTTAAACAAATCCGGGCGCAGATTGAAAAAACCACTTCCGATTATGACAAAGAAAAACTCCAAGAACGTCTGGCAAAATTGGCCGGAGGAGTAGCCGTCATTAAAGTAGGGGCCGCCACCGAAACAGAGATGAAATATATTAAATTAAAAATTGAAGACGCGGTGGCTGCGACCAAAGCGGCTTTGGCAGAAGGTATTGTTCCCGGCGGCGGTATAGCTCTCTTTAAAGTCGCGGTATTAATGCAGAATGAATGGGAAGAAATGAGCGGCACGGAAAAACGAAAAGTTTCTCCCGAATCTCAAACTGCTTATTCCATACTGCTTCATGCCTTAGAAGAGCCGCTCGCGCAGATTACAATAAATTCGGGAAAGCGAGTGGGAGAAATTACGGCAAAAATCAAAGAAAAAATTATTGAAGACCCCAAATCCAGTGTTGGTTATGACGCGCTGAAGGACCGTATTGTCAGCGATATGATGCGAGAAGGCATCGTAGATCCGGTAAAAGTTGTACGATCTGCTTTGGAAAACGCAATCTCGGTAGCGGCAATGTTTTTAACAACAGAGGCGGTCGTAGCGGAACTTCCTAAGAAGGAAGAAAAAATGCCGGCAATGCCACATGAGGATTATTGATTATAGAAATGGATAGATGCAAAAAACTACCAAAACCCCGCCACTGGCGGGGTTTTGGTATGGCTGTGGCAGGTAGTGAAAGTTCGGTAACATTCGTTAGTGTCCCGCTTAGCGGGACAGCCGAACTTCTACTACCTGCCTGTGGATAAACTATATTTTATATATACGCATGCTGTGGTAAAATTAAATGGAAAAATATTTATATACGAATACATGCCATGGAAGAGGAAAGAAAATATCTAACTCTTAATAAAGCTGAACATATATATGCGATAGATCAAAACTATCTGCGGCTTTTAATTCACAAAAAAATCCTGCGAGGCGAAAAGCAAGGAAGAATCTGGCTTACTACAGAAGAATGGATGGATGATTACCTTAAGAATCATTCTAGAAAAAATGGCTTAAAATCAAATCGTAATATAATATACGATTATTCTTTTCCTAAAAACTCAAAGTATACGATTGCCGCTATTGCGTTTGTAACAATTTTTTCAAGTGGAGTAATATTTGCCGATGAGATTAAAAACTCATTCCAAAAATTTTCTGAATATACGGCTAAGATAAAAGAGAATAGAGTAGTAAATGAGTATTCGTATACAAAAATGATAAGTTCCTCTTCCGTATCCGTCATCGCGAGCCCAGCACCAGAACAAGTTCGGTACTGGGTAGACTCCGTGAAGCAATCTCTTTTAAGCAATGCAAATTCTTTTCTCCAAAATACCCTCTCCCAAATCGCCATCACTCAAAGCGAGAATCAAGAATCAAGAATTAAGAATCAAGGAATAGCGGAGCGTACCAAACTAAGTATCGACGGAAAGATATTTAGTTCGGTACGGCTCCCGACATTTAATCTATTGAAGTCCGACTTCGCCGCGCTATTGAAGTTTGATTTCAATAGTTATCTCTTTTCTCTCCGCCTCCCCGAACTATTTCTGCCTTCTTTCTCCCTGCCCTCGTTTTCCCTGCCTTCCTATTTCTCCGAACTATTCCGTTCTCCTCCTCAAGAGATAGCTATACCCGTTCGCGAAGTACGGGAGGCTGAACGTACCGAACTAAGTATCGACGAAGGGAAACTTAGTTCGGTACGCAACAAAATAACAACCCCCGACTTTATTAAAGAGCTGCAATATATCAAGTCATTGCAGGTGAGCGCAAATTCCTTTTTCCAAACCACTCTCTTCCAAATCACCATCTCCCAGACAACATCGCGGACTAACCCCGCACCAGAGCGGCAATCTCTTCTTGCCTTCTCCGTTCCTTCTCTCCGCCTGCCCGGTATATCAACTTCGACTGGCGCCAGAGGCGCCCTAACCAAAGTTGTCGAAGTTGTATTACCGGGCCTGCCAAAAACCGAACTAAGTATCAACGGAAAGATACTTAG
>Ga0213870_1000629_pt1 | contig 16355 bp, 15 predicted proteins | sample WICALVC2017_Meta_FD_160119 | JGI IMG/M metagenome (GOLD analysis project Ga0213870, IMG submission 160119) | Freshwater microbial communities from subterranean cave lake in Wind Cave National Park, South Dakota, United States - WICALVC2017 | ecosystem: Environmental > Aquatic > Deep subsurface >... | reverse complement strand
ACCAAGGCGATGCCGAAGCATTGGAATACGAATTTCCACTTGCCCCAGACATTCGCGCCCAGGTGCCGCCTCCAGCCGCTCTGGATTGGCATGGTGCGTCCGCCGAGCCAGAGAAAGACGAGGACGATGTCTAATCCGAGCGTGGAGACGAAAAGTTCCGAAGAGATGAGCCGGGTCTCGGATACCTGACCGACATAGATGGAGATGAGAGTGAGCCCCCCGAGCACCTTGTCGGCAAAAATATCTAGAAACGCCCCACGCTCCGAAACCAGATTGCGCAGGCGGGCGAGCTCGCCGTCAAAGGCGTCCAAGACGGCGGCACAGGTGAAAAAGACGACCCCGACCTCGAACTTGCCGTTAACGACAAATATTGTCGTTGGCAAAGCGCAGCCGATCCGGAGCAGGGAAAGATGGTCAGGGAGAAGCCACGGCGGCGCCTGGCCGAGTATCGGTTGAAGCACTCGATGCCTCACCAAGCTCACAATCCCGGCTTGGAGACGATCAACAAACGCGATCAAGAACTTCATTGTTCTTGCCTCCTGGCTGGATGCCGTTCGGGAACTAAATTAGAAAATAAACCACTTGGTGATTTACGTCAATTCCGCTGTCTGTCGTTATAGCAGCTATAGCTTTTATAACGACATATTTTTTAGCGGGATCAACCTCTTCATTTTTGCTGACGTTTCGTTTACACTCATAAATAATGCTGCTCAAATCTCGACTGCTTCTAGTCTTGGTACTTTTATTAGTCGCTCTCGTCGGCCTTTTTTTATTTACGTATTTGTTTTTATCCAAATATTACGTCGTCGAGTTCGAAACAAGTTCTAGAATCATACCGCTCTCAAGCGAAACCTCAATTTCCGTAGTTTTATCCAATGCCACTTCAAGTTCGATCATAGTTTCCACTTCCTCGCCGGGAATTAGTGTCGGAAATCCGCTCACCGTGCCGCCGCACGTGAATCTCGACATTGAGCCGCAGCAGCCGCTCCTAAACCCGCCCGCAATTGTTAAAGCCATCTATGCCACGAGTTGGTCAGCCGGCAGTCCTAAAAAAATGAGTTATTTAATTGATTTAATAAACACTACCGAGCTTAACGCCATCGTGATTGATATCAAAGATTTCTCCGGTTATGTGGCTTATGCGACTGATCTGGATTTGGTGAAACGTTATAATGCCCTGGAATACCGTATCCCCAAAATCAACAGCTTGATCAAAAGACTGCACGACGCAGGAATCTATGTGATCGCGCGCATCTCAATTTTCCAGGATCCGCGGCTGGCTTTGGCCAGACCGGATTTGGCGCTCATGAGCTCCTCAACCGGCGCGGTTTGGAAGGACAAGCTTGGCTTGCCTTGGATTGATCCGGGAGCACGCGCAGCCTGGGATTATAACATTGCCATTGCTCGGGAGGCGTTTGAGCGCGGCTTTGATGAACTAAATTTTGACTATATTCGCTTTCCATCCGACGGCAATTTAGTTGACATCAAATATCCTTTTTGGAATCAAAAAATTCCTCGCCAGGAAGTGATGCGTGAATTTTTTAAGTATTTGCGGGAGCAATTATCCGGGACGGTGATTTCCGCCGATCTTTTTGGCCTCACCACCGTGAATACCGATGATCTGGGCATTGGCCAACATTTGGAACACGCCTTGACGTATTTTGATTATATCGCGCCCATGGTTTACCCGTCGCATTATCACCCCGGTTTTATCGGTTATCAAAATCCGGCTAAGTATCCGTATGAGGTGATCAAATATTCAATGGACCAAGCGGTTAAACGGCTAATCGCATATCGCGAAGCGCAAAGCGTTTCGACTACTACGATTAGCGATTTGCGATTTGCGCCTAGCGCAAAATTGCGTCCCTGGCTCCAAGATTTTGATCTGGGCGCCAATTATGATGCTCAAATGGTAAGACGTGAAATCCAGGCAGTTTATGATGCTTTTTGTAGACCCGCCCTTTCTTCTCAAATTCAAACCACAACTACCACTCAAATTACTGGTGAAACAACGTCTCATCAGGGGGAGAAAGGGCGGGACGCTCAAATTTGTGACCCTTCGCGTGAGCTCGGGGACAAATTTGGCGGCTGGATGCTCTGGAGTCCATCTAACATTTACACGCGTGATGCCTTATTAGTTGAAAACAACCCTTAAATTGGGTAATAATTAACTCGATGACCGAAGAAGGGAATCAACTCATTGATATTCATTTTCATAAGCGCCACGTGCCGTTACCAATATCCTTGGCTGTAATGTTTTTGGCGATTGGAGCGGCGGTTTTGATTACTTATAACTATCGTGAGAACATTACGAGCTACAGCGTGTTTTTGAGCTCCAGCGAGGCGACGGCCGAAGAATTAATCTACGGCAGCTGGCCGGCGCTCGAAGATCCCCAATTTTTTAGCAGCGTCCGTTCAAGATTTATTGATGCCCAAGCGGATTTTATGGAAATTAATCTCACTGCCATGAAAATAAAAATTTATAAGCAGGGTGCGCTCGAGAAAGAGATGACGATTTTAGCCAAAGGTAAGGAGGGATGGCTCTCCGAGACACCGGCCGGCCTTTACCGCATTGAATCAAAAAACGCCAAGGCATTATCTTCTTTTGCCGGTGTTTATATGCCTTGGAGTATTAATTTTCACGGCAATTATTTTATTCACGGCGAGCCGTACTACCCCAGCGGCCGTCGCTTGAACCCGCGGAGTTTTACCGGCGGCTGCATACAATTGACCGATAAGGACGCCAAAGAAATTTATGCCGCCATACCTATTGGCACGCCGGTTTTGGTCTTTGAACAAGATCTAGCCGACGACGATTTCAGGCACGAATTCCAGACGCCCGAGATTAGAGCCGAGAGTTTTTTGGCGGCTGATTTAAAAAGTAATTTTGTTTTTTTGGAAAAACTTTCAAGAAAAGCGGTGCCCATCGGTTCGCTCACCAAACTCGTAACCGCCATGACAGCCTCGGAGCATATTAATTTTGCCCGCGACATCACCGTCAGCCGCTCTATGCTCTTGGAGACTGTAAAGCCCAGGCTAAAATCAGGCCGTCAAGTTTCGGTCATTAATCTGCTTTTTCCTCTACTGATGGAATCATCTAACGAAGCCGCGACCGTTTTAGCCAATTATCTAGGCGTCTCTCAATTTGTGAATCTCATGAATGAAAAAGCGCAAGCCATCGGCATGGAGACCTCAAGTTTCACCGATCCTACTGGGCGCGCGAGCGCCAACGTTGCCTCTACCGAAGATCTTTTTAAGCTCGCCAAGTACATCTATAATAATCGCAGTTTTCTTTTGCGTATTGCCTCCGGGAAGTTCAGGAGCGAGGCCTACGAAGCGCCGCTGTGGAACGACTTAGAGAATTTTAACGGTTTTAGGGAGAGTAGCGAATATCTTGGAGGAGTCACTGCGGGTTTCGATGATCCAAAGGGCATTCTTGGAATTTTTGAAATTGATTTCGGAGCAATTCGGCGTCCGGTTGCGATTGTCGCCCTCGAATCGGAAGATCCCATAAGCGATGTCGAAAATATTTTAAATTGGCTAAAGCTTAATTACTAACTTGCCTTACGAAATTCGGATCCAACAATTTTCCGGGCCGCTCGAGAAACTCCTAGAACTCATCGAGTCGCGCGCGCTTAGCATAGCCGAAATAAGTCTGGCAGAGGTAACTGCCGACTTTTTGGAGTATCTTAAAAAAAATCGGGACGCCATTCCGCCTGATACGGTGGCTGATTTTTTAGTGGTGGCGGCCAAGCTGGTTTTAATCAAGTCAAGGGTGCTCTTGCCGAGCTTGGAATTAACCGAGGAAGAAGAACGCGACATCAAGGATTTAGAGGCGCACCTTTTGATTTACCGGGAATTCGCGGCCCGGAGCGGCGGCGCGGCAGTCAATATCCGCAAACTCTGGGAGCGCGGTGCCAGAGCGTTTTCCCGGCCGCTGTTTGCGTCTCTCGAGGCGTCAAACTTTTTCTATCCGTCTCACAATCTAAAGCTGGAAAATTTGCGCGGCGCGCTTAATAATTTAATTATTTCACTCCGCGAGCTTGTGCCGCAGACGAGCGTTATTAAAACCGCCATTGTCACGCTCGAGGAAAAAATCGAGGAATTGGTAAAACGCTGCCGAGAAGCGGTGCGCCATACTTTTCAAAATCTCTCTAAAGATCGGCCGCGCGGCGAGATCGTTGTCATGTTCCTGGCGGTCTTGCACCTTTTCCGGGAGAAAATAATTGAAGTTGAACAGCACGCGCAATTCGGTGATATAATGATAAAAAATTCAAACAGCAAGACATGAAAACAGAAATCAGGGAAAGTGTGATCTCGAGCAAATTAACGCCGAATCCGGGGAAAAAAATAGTTATCGAAGTCGAGGGATTGCGGTATGCGCGACTGCCTATCCGCACGCATGTGATTAAAGAAACCGACGACATCCTTGAGATTCTGCGCACCTACGCAGCGCCGCTTTTAGCGAAGAACGATTATATTTTTATAAGCGAGCGGATTGTCGCCATCACCCAAGGCCGGGCTTATCCGATTAAGGATATTAAGCCCTCTCGGCTCGCAAATTTTCTCTCTAAATTCGTGACTAAAACTCCGCACGGCATCGGCATCGGCAGCCCGTGGACGATGGAGCTCGCGATTCGGGAAGCAGGTTTTCTCCGGATATTTTTAGGAGTTCTCGCCGCGGCGCTCACCAAACCCCTAGGGATTAGAGGCGCCTTTTATCGGGTGTGCGGCAAGCGCGTGGCCTCGATTGACGGCCCTTGTTCTTACACGCTCGCGCCTTACAATGAATATGCGAAATTAGGCCCGAAAAATCCCGACGCGGTGGCCGAGAGCATTAAAGATGCCCTTGGCTATGAAACCGTAATTATTGATGCCAACGATTTAGGTGTGGCGGTTTTGGGCAAATCGAGTTCGGATATTTTGGATGATTTTGCGGCCGCGGTTTTTCGCGATAACCCGCTTGGACAATCGCGGGAACAAACTCCGATCGGCATAGTGAGAAGAATGAGAAATTGGTAATTGGTAATTAGTAATTGGAAATCGGAAAATGGAAAATCTTATCGCACAATTGGAAGCACTGCTTTTTATCTATGGCGAGCCAATGGCAACTAAGAAAATTGTCAAAATTTTGAATCACCGAAAAACGGATGACCGTGAGACGGTAAACGCAGAAGCCGTTAAAGCAGCTTTGACCGCGCTTAAAGAAAAACTTAAGGATGCGGGCCGCGGCCTAGAGCTGATTCTTTCCGAAGATCAGGTTCAGCTCGTCACTAAACCGGAATGGAGCGCGGTATTGGGCGAGGTTGTTAAAGAGGAATTAAATGAAACGTTAACTCCGGCAGCGCTCGAGACCTTGGCCATCATCGCTTATTCCGGGCCGGTAGGGCGCAGCATCGTAGATTATATTCGCGGAGTTAATTCCACTTTTATCCTGCGTTCTTTGGTTTTGCGCGGACTCGTTGATCGCGCGCCGGATCCGGAGCGGCCCAATGCCTATATTTATCGCCCGAGCTTTGATCTTTTAAAATATCTAGGCATCTCAAAAACCGACGACCTGCCGGATTACCAGAAGTTTAGAGAGCTGGTCGAAAAGTTAAGGACCGGCGCGGAGCCCAACTCATAGCTATGTCCAAGTTTAATCTACAAAGCCTAGCTTTTGCCTTAGTGGTGCTCCTGCTGGTTGTTTTTAGCCGCCGAGAAGGCGTGGATAAATTAAAAACGCCGACCACAAGTTCCATCGAGGTAACCAGCCTGGCTTTAATTACCGGAGACTCGGCGCGTGAAATCCCTCGAGCACAAACAGCCGAAGAAAAACCCGCCCTGCGGATCGCAACTCCGGTGCCGCAACTTACGGCGCCGATCGTTAATCCGTATAAAGCTTCGGCTCTTGAATCAAAACCCAGAGTTTTAAATTTCTTGATTCCAGAACCAATCGGAGCGGGGAGGCAGACGCCAATACTCGACGCCGCCGTGGTCTTAGTCTCGGAAATCGGCGGCTACCGACCGTATCTTGAAAAAAATATTGATAAGCGCTGGCCGCTGGCTTCTCTTACTAAACTAATGACCTCGGTGGTGGCGCTTGAGAATTTACCCGCTAGCCAGAGAATTGTAGTCGGCGACCGGGCGGTTGCCGCGCCTGGGCAGGCGGGAAATTTTGCGGCCGGCGAAACTTTCACGGCAGTTGATTTGCTCAAAGCCTTGATCATCATCTCCTCGAATGACGCGGCCATGGCCATAGCTCACTTTTACGGCTACGAGGAATTCATTGACCTTATGCAAATTAAAGCCGCTGATCTCGGCATGAGGCAAACCACGTTTTTCGATCCGGCCGGACTCTCGGTCTTAAATCAATCAACCGCAAACGACCTTCACAAATTAGTTAATTATATTTTAAAGAACCATGCTTTTATTTTTAGAACTTCTAAGGAAACGAGCACGGCTATGCGCGAGTTAACTAGCGGCGCCGTGAGAATCCTCACGAACAATAATCGATTTGCCGGTGACCCTTCTTTTGTAGGCGGCAAAACCGGCTATACCGATGACGCTAACGGCAATTTAATTTCGATTTTTCGCCGTGAGGATCGTGAGTTCTTGATTATCGTTTTTGGAACGAGCGATCGCTTTGGCGAAACAGAAAAATTGTATAATTGGCTAAAAAATAGTTTATGAGTTAATCAGTTACGCTCGCCGGCTCGCTACAGTTAAGGAGTTCTATTAAACTGAATAACTCATCAACCGTAGGCCAAAGGCCGTAACTCATCAACTGTATGGTAATTCTCCAAGTCGTTAAAATTTTAAGTCTCTCAATGCTCGGATTTCTTGCCGCTCTTGCGTTTACCCCGCTCGTCGCCAAACTGCTGTATAAACTCAAGGCATCGAAACAAATCCGTCCGAGTGCGGAGGCGCCTATCTTCTCCAAGCTGCATCAAAAAAAAGCCGGCACGCCGGTCATGGGCGGTATAATTATCTGGGGAACGGTAGTCATCCTGGCATTTCTCATTCTTATCTTAAGCAATCTCTTTGACGGCTTTTGGACGTATTTGAATTTTATTGATCGCGCCGAGACTTATTTGCCGCTCGCTGCGATGCTCATCGCCGGCATTCTTGGTTTGCTTGACGACATTTTGGGTGTGATGAAAATCGGACCGCACGGCGGCGGATTTAAAATCAGCCAAAAACTGATTGTTTATTTTCTCCTCGCTCTTTTAGGCGCCTTGTGGTTTTACTACCGGCTTGATTGGGATGTGCTCCTGGTGCCGCTCTTGGGCCAAATTTCGATTGGCTGGTTTTATATTCCGATTTTTATCTTTGTGATTGTGGCCTCGGCGTTCTCGGCCAACGAAACCGATGGACTCGACGGACTGGCGGGCGGCGTCCTCCTTTTTGCATTCATAGCTCTAACGGTGGTGGCTTTTGTGCTCGGTCGTTATCATCTTGCGGCTTTCGGCGGCGTCGTCATAGGAGCGCTCTTGGCTTTTCTATGGTTTAATATTTATCCGGCCAAATTTTTCATGGGCGATACCGGTTCCATGTCTTTGGGCATTACTATGGGCGTTATTGCCATGCTTACCAATACCACCCTGCTCCTGCCGTTCTTTGCTGCCATTTTAGTTATCGAATCGCTTTCCGTAATTATCCAAGTAATAAGCAAAAAATTGCGGGGCAAAAAAGTTTTTTTATCTGCTCCGCTCCATCATCATTTTGAAGCCTTGGGCTGGCCCGAAACCAAGGTTACTATGCGTTTCTGGATAGTTTCCGCAGTGTTTTCTTTATTGGGGTTAGTCATTTTCTTCCTTAACCGGTACTTATAAACGGGTTATAGTTATTCACAGAGCGATTTAACCAGTCAGCTTATAGATGATATAATCTTAAGGTGCCCAAATAGCTCTCCGCGCCAAGAAAATGTTTGATATTAAGCACAATCGCTTTAAATATTTAATCAGCCTGGTTGTTATTGTCGGCGTGATCCTATTGGTGGTGTTTTTGGGAACGCGCCAAGGGACGATTACCGTCATACCGCAACTAGAAAGCCTACCAGTATCTTATCTTACCGGCAGCATCCTCAATATCGAGGATAATACTTTGACACTATTCGTGCCGGAAATTATGGGCGTCAAAGTACCGGCAAATTTCAAGTTTATAATGAGGAAAGTTATTGTGGGGCCGGCTACGTCAATAGTTGTGAGATCGCCGGCAAAGACACTCGCCCTCGCCGATTTAAAAATCGGCGACACGGTTTCGGTTAGCGCCGGCGGTTATCCGGATTTAAAATATGAAGAAACCGTTGTGGCCGCGGAAATAATTAGAAACAGCGATTAAAATGAGCACAAAGATTTTAAGAAAACTCTTGAGCCAAACAATTTTTTTCCTAATCGCAATTCTGATTTTTATGGGCGCTTCAGTTGTCAAGGGCTTAAACTGGACTGAACCGGATCCGAGTCAGCCGCCGCCCGTGGGTTCGATTAAAGCGCCGTTTAACGTTGGTACGCTTGAACAAGCTAAGATGTGGATTTCCGGAGCTCCTTATACTGGCGCGACCAATAACATTGGCTCGATCGGCGCCAATGATTTTTGGCTGCAGGATCCGGTAGCTCCGGGCGTGCTCCCGCTTTGGGCAAGTGAGTTGGGCGGCGGTGGTGGCTGCACTTGGGAGGGTTTGAAATGCCATTGTAACAGCGTGGGCAGCGGCCAGCGCCTAACTTTGGGAATTCAATGCACCAGCAACGTCATCACCAGCTTCAATTTTCTTAATTTTAATATTTCGTCGAGCGGCTCGAATTGTCCTACGTCAATAGGCGGCGCTCCCTATTTGGCCCAGTGCGATTTATACACTTATCAAAACTAAAATGATTAAACGTTTACTTGCAAAAATCGGCATTTCGGGAGTTTCATTTATCATCGCTATTTTTCTGATTACTGGAATAACCATTGTTTTTGGAGATTGGCAAGAGCCCCCAAGTTTGCCGCCCGGGAGCCCGATCGGTGCGCCGCTCGTTACCCAATCCCAATATCAGGAGAAATTTGCCGCGCCAGGCTTAGGCGTCCCCCAAGCTTTTAGCGGTTCAATCGGCGCCAATGATTTTTGGGTGCACAGCGTAGGCAAATGGATGAGCGAGCTCGGCGGCGGTACGGCTTGCGACTGGAGCGCGGAACACTGGCGCTGCGAATGCGCAACCGAGCAGAGCGGTCTCCAGGGCAGAGTGATTATCGGCCTTAGATGCGTGAACGGCGTCATCGACGATTTTAAAATTGTAGAGATTGGGGTGGGCAATAGCATTCCCAACTGCACCGGCAATATCCCCGTCACCTGCGGCATTTTTAACCGCAACAATTTTGTCAATGCGCCCAATAGTCTAAACGGTACCTATAATGATCCTCTGGGACCGCCGCCGCCCTATATTATTCTCTATTGGAATGATGCTTCAGCCAATGAAGACGGTTTTAGGATTGAGGGCTATAACTCCGCCGGCGACTGGGGCCAAATAACGACCGTACCGATGAATACCAGCTGGTGGACAGGTAGTCCTGCCTTTTCCTCAGCGTTCCGCATCCGCGCTTTTCTGGATAATAATATCGTTTCCAATCCGAGCAATGTTATTACGTTGCCATAAAAAATATATGAAACTAGAGTCCGGAAAAAATAAAATTAAAGAGCTGGTTAGAATTTTAGGACTTAAAACTATCTTTGCTTTACTGGCTATCTTAATTTTTGGCATTGCCGTCGCCGAAGGCGGCTGGGTTACGCCGCCAGCTGCGGCGCCGGCGGACAATACCGCGCAGATAATTCATACTGGGCCGGCCTATCAGCAAAAAGCAGGGCTCCCGGGAACCATCCGAGCTAATGATTATTGGATCGCGAGCATCAGCAAGTGGGCGAGCCAGTTAAATAATTCTCAAGCCTGCAACTGGTCTGGCTGGAAGTGCGACTGCGTGCGCGAGGAAACTGGCGGACCGGATAACGACGGGCGCATAGTGTTGGGATTTAAGTGTCAAAACAATTCCTTGCTGAACTTCAGAGTTTTTGACATTAATGTTACCACTGCTGGCAGCGGCGAGGGTTGTCTCTCACCCACAGCTTATCCGTATTGCAGTATCTATACAATTGCCGGCCAGCCATTTTCTCCGCCAGCTCCTTACGGATTAGGCGGCACTCTGGTCGTCTCCCCCGGCACAGGAACTGCCCAGGTTAATTTAAGCTGGTCGTGGAGCCCGCCAGGCGATCCCGGTTATATTTTTAACATCGAGCGAGCAACTCCGCCCACTTACAGTTTCGGACCGTGGGATACTTTAAATGCCGGCAACTCGAGCAACTATTCCAATAGCTCTCCGGTTCCTTATCCTGTTATCACCGTCCAGTATTTCCAAGTGCGCACCCAGATCGGCGGCCTTTACTCCGCTCCGAGTAATGTCATTATGTGTTTGCCGCCAGTCTATCCTTCGAATACCAGCGTCTGCACTTAGGGATTTAGACCGGATAAATTTTCGCCTGGCGAGCTAAACCTGTTATAATAATAGGCATGATTTTAATTCGCGGCGCCCAAGTCATTGACGGCACTGGCAAGCCGCCTTTTAAGGCCGATGTTCTTCTTAAAGGCGACAAAATTTCGGCGATCGGCAATTTTACCGATCAAAAAGCCGATCTTGTTGTTGATGCTTTGGGGAGTTTTCTAACGCCGGGGTTTATTGACGTTAATACGGACTCCGATCATTATCTAAGTATTTTTACCCACCCGTCGCAAAGAGATTTTTTACTCCAAGGAGTAACTACCACTATCGGCGGCCATTGCGGCTCTTCGCTCGCGCCTCTGCTTTACGGAACGCTTGAATCAATCAGAAAATGGGCTGACCCTAATCAAATTAATGTTGGCTGGCACACGGTGGCTGAATTTTTAAATATTATCGAGCGACAGGGCTTGGGCGTTAATTTCGGAACCTTAATAGGCCATTCGACTGTGAGGCGCGCCTTAATAGGGGAGACGTTGCGCGATTTAACTACGGGCGAACTCGAGGTTTTTAAACGTCTCCTGCGCGATGCCCTTGACCAGGGCGCTTTTGGGTTCTCGACCGGGCTGGGCTACGCTCATTCTCGTCAGGTGCCGTACGCGGAAATTAAACTGCTCGCCGAGGTTGTAGCCAAGCACGACGGCGTCTACGCGACGCACCTCCGCAACGAAAAAGAAGGCCTACTCTCATCAATAGCTGAAACCCTGCGTCTCGCGAGAGAGGTCGGCGTGAAAACTATCATCAGCCATCTTAGACCGCTGGTCGGCTATGAAAACGATTTTACCGCCGGACTCGAAGCATTAGATAAAGATGGCGGCAAACTGGATATTCATTTCGACAGCTATCCTTTTGATACCAGCTTGGTCGCGATCTACACCCTGCTCCCGGATTGGGCGAAAAACGGAGGACTCGAGATAATGTTAACCAATGTAAAAACGCCCTACTTAAAGACGAGAATATTAAAGGAATTGCCGGTCTTCACGGATAATGATGTTATTATTGCCCGGGCGCCCACGGCTGATTATCTAGTCGGCAAAACCCTTGGCCAATTTGCGGGCAATCAGGATTTAAGCCTTAACGAGGGATTACTCAAACTCATGACGATTACCAATATGCGCGCCGTGATTCTCTATAAAAACGTCAATATGGATTTAGCTATTCAGAGTTTGAGCCGTGAAAAAGCTTTAGTTGCTTCAAACGGCCCGAGTTTGGTTGAAACTGCCTCCGCGGTCAAACACGAACGGCTTTTGAGTACCTTTTCAAAATTCTTAGAAATCGTGACTTCGACCAAGATGATGCCTTTTGAAGCAGCCATAAAAAAGCTGACTTTAACGCCAGCTCAAAAATTTAACCTTCCGGATAGGGGAGTAATCAAGGAGGAAAAAATCGCCGACCTCGTTCTGCTTAAAGACAATAAAATCAGCCATGTTTTTGTAAACGGCAAGTTGGCGGTTAAAGACGGTACCCTAGAAAATATCTTGGCAGGCAGAGTCCTGCGGAGCCACTAGCCTGCCTGCCGGCAGGTAGAGAGCGGCTGTTGTTTAAATATGTTCAGAAGAAAATTGCAAATCAGAAAAAGGGGCCATCCGGATTATCTTATCATTGCCTGTTTGGCGATTCTTGTGGTTTTTGGTCTGGCCATGCTTGCGAGCGCTTCCTCAAACTTGGGCAAAATCAGATTCGGCGACACTTACTATTATCTCAAGCATCAAATTATGTATGGCTTGAGTTTCGGTTTGGTTGGTTTTTTCCTGGTGTCAAAAATTTATTATCGGCGTTACGAAAAGCTGGCTTTGGTTTTTCTGCTTATAGCGATTGGGCTCTTGGCATTGGTTTTCACGCCGCTCGGCGTAGATGTTAAAGGCGCGACGCGCTGGCTGTCTTTTGGTCCGATTACTTTTCAACCGGCCGAAATCGCTAAATTGGCCTTTATTATTTATCTGGCTGCTTGGCTTGGCAAGCATCTTGAGCGCCAGAAAAGTTTTTGGCAGGGCTTAGTGCCATTACTGCTCGTCATAGCTCTAGTTACCGGACTGCTTTTGCGCCAGCCGGCCACGAGTACGGTCGTCATACTTATAGCCATAGCCCTGATCGTCTATTTTGTAAGCGGCGCAAAACTCACCCACATCGCTGGCGTGAGTCTGCTCGCTTTAGCCGTTCTGCTCATGGTGATTTATCTCACTCCTTATCGTTGGGACCGCATTCAAAATTTCTTAGAGCCGGAGTCTGACCTGGAAGCCGGCGGTTTTCACCTTAATCAGGCGCTCATTGCTATTGGCTCTGGCGGGACCCTAGGCGTGGGCTATGGAGAATCAACGACTAAAATAAGTTATCTACCTGAACCAGTGGGGGATTCCATCTTCGCCGTGATTGCCGAAGAGTTGGGCTTTATCGGCTCGAGCGCGCTCATTATAGTTTTTCTTATACTTATTTTACGGCTTTTCATCCTAGCTAATCGCACCCGGGATAAATTTGGGCAGTTGCTTTTAGTCGGTTTTGGCTCGCTTTTGGCTCTCCAAAGTTTCATGCATATTGCCGCTATTTCCGGACTGGTGCCCCTGACCGGAACGCCGCTCCCGTTCATAAGTTACGGCGGCACTGCGCTCGCGGTTTTCATGACCATGGGGGGTATAGCGGTAAATATATCTAAATATACATAAACAGTTTTTAGTCGCTGGTTTTTAGTTATTGTTTATTAGTTCTTGAGTTATAGTTTCAAACTAAGACAAGGTAACTAAATGACTAAAACCAAAAACTAATAACTTAAAACTAGATGGCAGGAAAACCCAAAAAGATAAGAATTTTACTAACTGGTGGCGGCACCGGCGGCCACATCTATCCACTGGTCGCGGTGGCGAGACACTTAAGCAAACTCATAATTGAAGCTGGTTTTGACGCGGATATCCGCTATTTCGGCGATCCGGCAAATTTTAAATTTTACCTTGAAGACAATGATATTAGGATTGTTAAAATCGCGTCAAGCAAATGGCGCCGCTATTTTGACATCAAGAACTTTTTGGACATCTTTAAATTTTTCTGGGGGCTTATCCAAGGCCTATGGAAAATCTACTGGTTTATGCCCCAGATCTGTTTTTCCAAAGGGGGGCCGGGCGCTCTTGCCGTTATCGTGGTTTCACGCTTTTACGCCATTCCACTCGTTATTCACGAATCCGACGCCGTGCCCGGCTTAACTAATAAATATTCCTCAAAGACCGCGCGCGTGATTGAACTGGCTTTTGCCGGAGCTAAAGGCTACTTTAAAACCAAGGCGGAAATGCATTTAGTCGGCAACCCGGTGCGGCAAGAGATTTTAAACGCGCCCACTGACAAAATGGTTAAAGCGGAATTTGGTTTTAATCCGGATCAACCGGTGGTTTTAGTCATTGGCGGCTCCCAAGGAGCGGAGCGGCTGAACGATTTTGTTTTCGAAAACCTTCGGGCATTTGCGCAGAAATTTCAAATTCTGCATCAAGTCGGCCCCAACAACTTTGCTGGCTATAAAAAGGAATATGATTTTATGTATGGCAGAGAGGCTGACTTAAAAAACCGCTATATCTTTGTTCCGTATTTTGACAAAAATATCGGCAAAGCTTATGCGGCCGCCGATGTGATTGTTGGCCGCGGCGGCGCCTCTACAATTTTTGAAGTCGCCGCCTTGGGCAAACCCTCAATTTTGATACCTCTGCCGGAATCCGCCAATAATCATCAGGTTCACAACGCCTATGAATATGAAAAAGCCGGCGGCGGCATTGTTATTGAAGAAGAAAATCTGCTAGTCGGACTTTTAATCACCCAAATCGAGAAAATTTTAGCTGATAAAAATAGTTACGCGAGTCGGTCCCAAGCCGCCCGGAATTTTTATATTCCGGATTCGGCCAAGATGATTGCGGATGATATTCTTCAATTGATTCTAAAATAATTCTCCTATTTGTCCAGTTATCCAGTCATGGCTGGATAACTGGACAATCAATGGTTCAAGCGAAGGTACAAAAATTTACGAAATTACGAAAAAGGACGGAAAAATTTACTAGCGTAATTCATTATCATACTCGTACTATCCTTCACGGCCGTGAAGGATAGTATAAATTATATAAATATATAAATCAGCGAGTTAAGTACTTTACTATCCTGTTTGCCGATCGTCGAATAGGACAGTAAATCGAGTAAATAGGAAAAAGTATTTTAGCTGAAACTGATCTTGAAATAAAAAAAGCGCCAGTTTTTCTGGGAAAACTGGCAAACCACGGTGTACGATGCTAGGAAGCGGCGGGCGCGTCCACCGGCAGCTTCTCCGACTCGGGAGAGGTCGGAGCCTTCGGCTCTGCCGAGGGCTGCTTCGCCTCCCAGTTCTCCGCCGGCTGGAGCTTCCCCTGCCGGAAGAGCGTGTAGATGGTCTTGAGCGTTGCGATTGTCGGAGCGCTGGCCATGATGCCCTGCCACTCCTCGCGCTGGATTCTGCCGGTCTCCATCTCAGGGTGCACCCTCACCTCGGTCGTCGCGACCAGCTCGGCGCCTTCGTGGCGGTAGATTCCATCGGTGCGCAGACCGCGGTAGATGCGTTCCTTGAAGGTGACCCTCTCGATCAGGTCGGCCGGGATGTTGTGAAGGTACTCGGGGAAGACAAACGGGTCCCCGTGGCAGGGGATGTACTTCTTCCCCGTGCTGCGGTCGGTTTCCACGCAAACCCGCAACCGTTCCTCTGCGCCGTCCTTGAGCCAGATGTACATTGTCGATCTCCTTCCGCTTAGGGTCATGTGGCAGCACAATTACTGCCATCAGCCCATAGTGCGGTATTCTAATATTAGCATACCTAAATCTAAAAGTCAATAGTTGGAAAATCCTCAAAAATCCGATAAAATAAGCATATTACACCTTTAGTAATAAGTAATCAGTAACTAGTAACAAGGGAACATATGCCACCAACCCATTCCACAGGCTCAGGGCTAAAAGGCCAGATTAGAGTTCGCATTGCCCCTAGTCCAACCGGCTATTTGCACGTAGGCACGGCGCGCACAGCGCTTTTTAACTGGCTCTTTGCCAAAAAGCACGGCGGGGTTTTTATTTTGAGAATTGAAGATACTGATCGAGACCGATCTTCGGAGCAATATGAAAAAGATATTTTAGAAAACTTAAAATGGCTGGGACTAGACTGGGATGAGTTTTACCGACAGAGCGAAAGGGGGGAGATTTATAAAAAGTACATCAAAAAGCTTTTGGATGAGAAACACGCCTATTATTGCTTCTGTACCAAAGGAGAACTGGAAGCCGAACGGCAAGGCATGCTCTCCCAAGGGCTGCCGCCGAAATACAGCGGCAAATGCCGTGCTCTTAGCGAGGAAAATGTAAAAAGCAGAATGGAAAAAGGGGAAGATTGCGTGATTCGTTTTAAAATGCCGGATACCGAAATCAGTTTTACCGACGTGATTCGCGGCAAAGTGACTTTTGATATGGCGTTGGTAGGGGATATAGTGATTGCTAAAAATCCGTCCGCCCCGCTTTATAATTTTGCGGCTGTTGTAGATGATTTTGAGATGAGAATTTCGCATGTCATTCGAGCCGAGGATCATCTGCCCAATACTCCGAAGCAAATCATGTTCGCGAAGGCTTTGAATCTGCCCGAGCCGCGTTACGCCCACCTGCCTCTGATCTTAAATCCTGACCGGAGTAAAATGTCTAAGCGCTATGAAGCTACCGCCATTTCCGAATACCGCGCGGCTGGTTATCTGGCTCGTGCCCTCGTAAACTTTTTCGCGCTTTTGGGCTGGCACCCGGCGCCGGAGATTGATCCCGGAACCGGCAAAACGCATGAGCGAGAAATATTCTCACCGGAAGAATTAATTGCGAAATTC
>Ga0213870_1000628_pt1 | contig 16355 bp, 10 predicted proteins | sample WICALVC2017_Meta_FD_160119 | JGI IMG/M metagenome (GOLD analysis project Ga0213870, IMG submission 160119) | Freshwater microbial communities from subterranean cave lake in Wind Cave National Park, South Dakota, United States - WICALVC2017 | ecosystem: Environmental > Aquatic > Deep subsurface >... | reverse complement strand
CGCATGGTCACATATTGTAATTACACATAATGGTACTGAACCAAGTATTACCAGCTCAAAAATCTATTTCAATGGGAATAATGTTAAAGTTGCTCTAGATTATGGTTCATGGGGCTTCACCAAGGTGAACATAGTAAGAATTGGAGCTGGAGGTTCTCTCAACGAATTTTTCCCCGGGCGCATTGACGAAGTTGCCATCTACAAAGAAGCCCTTACCTCATACCAAATCCAACAGCTTTATGCTCAAGGCTTGCCAAGACACCAATTGGCAAAACAAGTTGGCAAATAGTTTTTAAAGTAATTTACTTACTATTAATCTATGCGCAACTTTGAAAAATCCAAATTCAAAATTTCCTTTTTGCTATTCACTATTTACTATCTGCTATTCATTACCCTGCCATTGGATGCTCAGACTATGTCAAACCCCAACTTTAAGCTAAAAACCAATATTAGCTTAACCCCAGAGGGAAACTCAAACCAGGGCAAAACAAGTGTCAATAATACTAAGCAGCCTAATGTCTTCCTTGGGCCAGATGCTTCTTCCGCAACAAAACCATTTATCTTTTCTATTTCCCAAATCCTTATTGATTACGGGATTTTATCTCCAACAAACCCGGTTAGTAGAACCAACATATTAACTGTCTACAACGACTTTCCTAATGGTTATTCCGTGACCGCATTTGAAAATCATAGCCTTACTAACGAAAGTTCTCTCTCAACAATTCCAGACACAACTTGCGATACTGGAACCTGCTCTGATTTAAACCCTGGCCCATGGAACAACATCCTTACCTATGGCTTTGGTCATAGATGCGATAACCTGTCTGATCTAAACGCGTGCTCGAATGATTTTTATAACTCAAATTACTATAAACAGTTTCCAAACATATCAAACTCAAAAAATCCACAGATAATAATGAGTAGCGCTAATATTGGCAAAAATAAGGCTAGAATTACTTACAAGGTCAATATTTCTGGAACTCAGGCAATAGGCTTTTACAATAATACAATTACTTTTGTCGCAACACCCAACTTTTAAATGAAAAACTATATTGTCGTTTTTATTTTTTATTTTTTATTTTTTCATTTGAGTACAGCTAAAGCATCGGGTCTTTCTCTTAGCATCTCTCCTCCAATCATTCAGATTACTACACTTACGCCCGCACAAATCAAAACCCCAATAACCATACAAAACCTAGGAGACGAATCTGTTGATCTGGATATAGTATTTGTTAAAATTAAAAATGATGAAGATTCATCAATCTACAAAAAAATACAAATTTTTGAGGAAAGCAATCCTATCCAAAGCCTAAGCTTAGCTCCTAAACAAGATAAAAAACTTTTTCTTAAAATTGATATCTCGAAAAATGAAACTGATTCAGACCATTACTTTTCTATTCAATTTATATCAAAGCCTAGTATTCTAAATAATAATTTAAACTATTCGCAAATTATAGGTGGAGTTGGCATAAATGTTCTCTTATCAATAGGGCAACAAAATGCGAGCGGGGCTATAGAAGAATTTTCTGCCCCTTTATTTTTAGAAAAAGCCACTATTCCATTTACCTTTAAAATCAAAAACACAAGCAGTCACTTTATAACTCCTCGGGGAGAAATAATTATAAAGAATATGTTTGGAAAAATAGTTGGGAGAATAGATATATTGCCTATAAATATTTTAAAGGACTCAAGCCGACATCTTGAGCGTTTATGGAGTGAATCTTTTTTATTGGGAGCATATAGAGCTGATTTAAATATTTCTTTATCTGAGAATGGCCCAAGTTACAGAGAATCTATATCTTTTTTTGTAATACCGGTTCAAGCAGTAGCAGTCGCCTTAACTTCTCTACTAATTGGCCTATTAATTTACAGCCGAATAAAAAAGAATCTTTTTAATTGACTAACCAAGCTAAATCTCACTTATAATTTTTGTATCACTAACCTATTTCAACTGCCAAATACATCCGAAATATCGATTGAAAAAAATGATACATTTAGAGATACTTTCTTGTTTTTGTAAGATACAAATATTAAGCGAATTTTAAGGTTTACATATTTTTCACATGTTTCACACATTTTTCACATACGTAAAGTTCCAAAGCTAATATCTCATAATATATCATAATCTATCATTTAACCTCTGTTTTGGCTCTTGACAACTAGATTTAAAATCATCTATTCTATATTCATTCTTTAGCTACGATAATCAATGATAAAGATAAATAAACCGTATAATCAATATAATTTCGAGGCTAAAAAGGAATTTTCACACTAGAGAGTTCGGTAAACCCCGCACCACAGGTGGTGGTGCGAAATAAACTAAAAATGGATTTATTAAAACGCTTTGTCGAATATTTAGGTTCGCAAAAAAACAATATCTCAAATGTAACGGTTAAAAATTACCGCGCCGATGTAGGACAATTTATAAGATGGTTTGAAAAAACATTCAACAAACCGTTTAATGCAAAAGACGTAACGCCTGAACTAATAAATGTCTATAAAAAATTAAGAACCCAAGACATTTCCCAACCTTCTCAACCCCTTTCTCTTTCTTCACGCTCTTTAAAAAGACATCTATCGAGCCTTACAAAATTTCTCCATTTTTTAAAAATAGAAGGAGTAATCTCTAAGGATCCCTTCGAAGCAATAAGTGGTTTATCAAAAAATTTATCCTCTTTCAAAGATAAATGGCATTTAAATGAATTTAAAGATTACCTATATATTTATAACTCAGCACCTCTTACTATAAAAAACTATATCATTGATGTCGAACAGTTTTTTGTTTGGTTAGAAGAAGTAACTGGGATAAGCAAGGAATGGAACATTGGAAAAAAAAATGTTTTCGAAAAAATCAATCCAATACTCATTAACGAATATAAAAAAAGGTTATTAACCTCGCTTTCTCCAAAAACTATTAACAGAAAATTATCGTCCCTTAGAAAATATATTTCATTTGCACAAGAGCAAAATTTAATAAAAACCGACTCGCAATACCCAGAAATTAAAAACGAGAACCTAAAAACTAGAACTTATCAACCTTTAAGTTACCCAGAACACGTTTCGCCTTCTACTGAGCAAAACGTAATAAAATATTCCCGTATTCCACCAGTAAGACTATTGCAAAAGACAACAAACGGTATCTTTTTTGTTGTAGACAGCCTTCTTGTTCTCCCACTTGCAAGAACCATTGAACAAGTTAAGTACGTTTTTTGGAAGATAAAAGGCAAACCAGTATTCAAAGATATCTCAAATAATAGATTAAGTAAGCAAAAGGCCAAAGAACGAATTGTAAATTATCCAAAAAGCTTTTATGATCCTCTCTCTATATCTACACGCTATTTACCTTTACATAAAAAACTTTTGTATCATATACGTCATAATAGACCAAAATGGTATAAAAAATATCATTCATACTCAGTTATCCATTACTTTCATTTTGCCATTCTTGTTATCTTTATGTCGGCAATGGGATTTAGTATATACAATGATTTTATATTTAAACCACAAAATAAAGGCGTGCTGTCTGCGCAAGAGAGCAATCAGCCTCGTATTCTTGCGTTTAGAGGCCGGTTAACTGACTCTTCAGACAATCCAATCACAATCTCAAATACATCCCTTCGCATGGCTATATATAATGAAAAAGCCGCATCTAATTCTGCATTGCTTTGGCAAGAAGTGGTATCTGTAAATCCCAATCAGGATGGTGTATTTGAGACACTTCTTGGAAACAATGTTCAAATTCCCCAAAATATATTTTTTCAAAATCCTTCTTTGTGGCTTGGAATTAGTATTGGTGAAACAGCAGAACTTACCCCTCGTCAAGAATTAACCACAGTTTCTTATGCTGTTAATGCGCAAACTTTACAAGGCTTGCCACCTATTACGAGTTATGACAAAGAGCCAAGAAACGTAATACTTGCGCTTGACTCATCTGGAAATTTAAATATTGGAGGGTCGGGAGCTCCAGTTTTCCAAGCAACTGGTGGGCAATTAACATTATCTGGAAAAGTTCTACTTTTAACCACTATCTATGGATCTGAAAGCGATGTGGTAATTAACCCCGACGGTTTGGGAAAAATAGATCTTCAGAAACCACTACAAAATACATCAGAAAATAACAATATGCAAAGTGCTCTCGGCGCTGTTGAGATAGACGATTTGCTAGCAATACTAGCAACAAGCAGTGCTCAATCAGCCTTTACTATCAATCAGGATTCAACAGGGCCACTCATCAGCGCCGCGACTAGCGGGGATAGTAAATTTACAGTGGAAAATAGTGGCAATATAATTTCTGCCAAAGGCGCAAATTGGCAACCAACTTTTGATTCAAGTAGTGGTTTAAATGTTGCAAGCTCTTCTGGAATTCCTTTCGTAACATTTGACACCCTCCATCAAAGTGTAGGCATAGGCACTGTTATTCCGCAAGCTTCACTTGATGTACTTGGAGGTTTTAGAGCATCTGGCGATATCACACTATCTAAATTCAGATCAAATGCAGGCATTATATATGCAACTTCATCAGGGGCTCTAGCTCAGGTTGTGGCTGGAACGGCAACTCAGTGCCTAATGGGCGGAGAAACACCAAAGTTTGCCAATTGCGCATCCTCGCCATACAGCAATATTAATGAAACCAACGGAAAAATCGGCATTGGCACCACAAATCCTCTATTTAAACTTGACATACAAGACAGCCAATTAGCAACTGCCGCTGCTCAAGTATTTAATACCAACACAGGAACAGATGCGGATGGTCTAATAGTAAAATTAGGGAATCTCTCGACAACTGCTATTGCCAACTCGAATCACTTCATTAGTTTTGAAACTTCGGGAATCGGAATTGTGGGATCAGTTCAGGGAAATAATGGTAAAGGAGTAACTTATGCAACAAGCGGCGTTGCTGACTTTGCGGAATATTTAAAAAAAGACGAAAACCAAACAATCGAGTATGGATCTGTGGTTTGCATTGACGATAAAGGACTAGCTGTCCCTTGCGATCAAACAAATACAAAGATAGTTGGGGTTGCCTCAAACCAACCTGCATTTCTGGGAGGAGAGAATCTTGGGAATAAGTCTATAGCAGTTGGTCTTGTTGGGCAAGTATATACACGGGTGTCAACATTAAACGGCAATATTAAACCCGGTGATCCGCTGACTTATTCAAATATTCCCGGAGTTGCTGTGAAAGCAACACAAAGTACATATATTATAGGAAAAGCGCTTGAATCGTGCGTTCTACTATGCGGAAAAATCCTCACTCTTGTCAATGTTTCTTGGTACGATCCAGATGTTTATTTAACCAGTACTGGGGACTTGTCCATTGTGAAGAATTCAACCCTTCGACTTCGCTCAGGGCAAGAATTCATAATTAAAGACTTGCTCGGTCGCGTAGTGGAGAAAATAGTCATATCCTCCAAGGCCATTATTGCCAATCTGCAAGTAGGCTTTATAAAAGCAGAAGAAATAACATCTGAAAAGATTATTTCACCTATCGCAGAGCTTGACGAAGTTCGCACTAATCTGATTTCCCCCCTTGCTGAAAATATCATTGTAAGACTTGCTACGCCATCTGGAGAAATTCACAATTCATCATTCATCATTCAGAATTCTAGCGGTTCTGCTGTTGCCACAATTGATTCATCTGGCAATGCAAGTTTCTCTGGAACTCTTGCTAGCCAAAATCTTGATGTAGGTAATGATGCAACTTTCTCCGGAACATTAAGAGCTAATAGAATTCTTGCAGATCAGATTGAAGGAATAAATATCCAAACAGCAACTTTGTCAGCACAATACATTACAAACAACTATTACGAGGCCTCAAGCTCATCATCAGAGCTTTCGTCCTCGCTTGCTTCTCTGAATAATTTAAATGCCTCGTTTGGAACTTTCTCATTAGGCCTAATGTCTTTTGGACCAACAAGCTTAGCGGAGACAGCAATTGCAGGAAGCCTTTCTATAGATAGTACATTGTACTTAGCAGGAAATTCAATTAATGTGCTTGGAAATGATTTAGAGATTCAGCCTCTTAGACAAGGCGGCATATCATTCTTATCTGGTTTGATACAAATTGATATAGATGGAAATTTGAGAGTTGGTGGAAACGCAGAATTTGCAAAAGATGTTTCTATAAAAGGCGATCTTGTTGCCTCCGGTAGCGCAACATTTAGTAAAATTAACTTAAGTCTGGTTGGTCCGGCGCTAGCAGTATCTCAAACAGAAATAATCGCAACTGGCTCTGCTGGAGTTGCAGAGATTAAAGCCCATCAAACAGAACTTACTATTATAAACAAATTAATAACCGATAAGTCACTTATATATATAAGTCCGATTGGCAGCCCAAGCGCACACTCCCCATTTATGATGCGCCAAACTGTCGGAGAACCTGCCCCGCCTGCCCGCCGAAGCCCAGATGAGCTGGGCGAAGGTGGGAGCGGACCTGAGGGTTCATTTACAGTTGGAATTCAAGGGCCAACAAACCAAGACACTCTATTTAATTGGCTGATAGTGAACTAAATTATGAATTTATCTTCTTGACATCATACTAATTACCTAGTAAAGTTTTTACTATGGAAACTAAAAATAAAGCTATTCCCTATTTAGAAAATTTGTCTCTTGTTGGCTTAGGAATTTTATTCTTTGCTCTTCCGATCATAGTCTCTCCTGTCTCAACCGACCAATACTCTTTACCTAAGTATGCACTTATTGCGACCGTTGCGCTTCTTGGTCTTTTACTCCTCTCTCTAAAAATGATTTTCGAGCTCACTATAAAAATTAGAAAAACGCCCTTTGACTTTCCTATTGTTCTTTTTACTATAGCGATTTTCCTCTCCTCTCTCTTTGCTGTAAATAAAGCCGATTCTGTTACATCCTTTGTTCTATTTCTATTTTCAGTAATTATTTATTTTATTACCACGAATATTGCGAAAGATAAAAAGCAGGCGTTATTTTTGATATCATCTTTAGTTCTAGGTGGGGCAATCTCTTCCATAATTACCATATTTTCATTCCTAAAAATCTATATACTACCCTACTCATTTACTCATAGTCAAACATTTACTCCTTTAGGATCATTGCTAGATCAAGCAATTTACCTAACTCTTCTTCTTCCAGTTGCAATCTACTTAGCTTTACCGCTAAATTTTTCGGGAGTATCAAGTCTAAAAATCCCAAAATTAATAAGTTTTGGCATTGGGGCTATTATTATTCTTTTCGGTCTTATAATTACTTTCTATGAGCTTTTTTATATCCAAAACCCAACCATCCTTCCTTTTAAAACTGGCCTTCAAATTTCTTTCGCCGCGGTTTCTCAGAATACTACTCGAATTCTAGAGGGATTTTTATTGGGAAGCGGATTTGGCACCTATTCTGTTGATTTCTCAAGATTCAAACAAGCATCATTTAACCAAGACCCAACTCTTTGGCAATTCACTTTCTTCCGCTCCTCAAGCTTTATTCTTGAGCTTTTGGCAACTATTGGTATTTTAGGATTTTCTACTTTCCTATTCTTTGTTATAAAAGCATTAAAAGAATTGCTAAGGAGTATCAAAAATCCTCTAACATTACCTCTTTTATTAGTTATAGCTTTGTCATTTTTTCTTCCATTCACTTTTACAATTCAAGCGTTATTATTTATTCTCCTTGGCCTATTTGCAGTTTTTGAGGGGTTAAAAAGCGCAAAACAAGATAGGTTTTTCGATTTTGAACTTAGGCTTGTAGCCTTAAGAAGAGGGCTTCTTGCAATTGAGGCTCCTGGCAAAAGATCTAAAATGCAAAACATTCTTCCTTTTATGTTTGGTATCATAGTTTTTATTTTTGTAATATTTATTGGTTTATATAGCCTTAACTATATTCAATCAGACATAGCATTTCAAAGGTCTATTGTTGCTGCATCAAAAAATAATGGCTCGTTAACTTATGAGGAGCAAACCAAGGCCATAAGAAAATTTCCCTATAGGGACGGATTTTATCGTATGTATTCCCAAACCAATTTAGCCTTGGCAAATTCTCTTGCTTCCCAATTGCCAAAAGATAAGGCTCCAGACAAAAAGACTCAAGATAACATAACTACTTTAATTCAACAATCAATAAATTCGGGAAGGCAGGCAACATCGCTTGGCCCACAAACTGCATTAAACTGGCAAAATCTTTCTGCTATCTATCGAGCACTGATTGGTTTTGGACAAAATGCCGAAAATTTTGCAGTTGTATCACAACAACAAGCAATACTACTTAACCCTACCAACCCCCAACAATACCTCGCCTTGGGAGGAATTTATTATCAGTTAGGTCAATGGGATAATGCTCAAAATCAGTTTCAAATTGCGGTAAGCTTAAAACCAGATTTTCCAAACGCGTACTATAACTTGGGGCACGCAATGGAGCAAAAAAATGATATCGAAGGTGCGCTTGCGCAGTATGAGATTGTAAAAAAATTAGTAACCAACGAGAAAGATGCCAAACAAATAACTGAGGAGATAAAAGCGTTAACGTCAAATCAAAAACAACAAGAAAAACAAACTAAGGTTGTTTCCAAAGAAGAATCAACAAGTCCCAGCCTTGAGATAGATAAATCTTCTTCTAACTTACCAACACAAAGCGCTAAGATTAAGATTCCTCCCCCAACCAACGCAACTAGATCTGCAAAATAGCAATTTATCCTCTTTGTTTTCTAAAGCAATCTCTGCAATAGACTGGTCTATCGCCTCTAGGCTGAAAAGGAACTGTATCTTTTTTACCACAACTGGAGCAAGTAATCTCAAAAGATTGGCGTTGCTGCCCACGATCTCCATCCATTCTAGCCTTTTTTAAGGCTCGGCAAGACGCGCATCTTACTGGCGCGTTTTGGAAACCTTTTTGTTGATAAAATTCTTGTTCGGAAGCAGTCCATGTAAATTCTTTACCACAATCTCTACAAACTAATGTTTTATCTTGAAAAGCCATGACTGTTAACATCTAGTTATTAGCATCTAGCGTTTAGTTACAAGAACTAGACTCTAGTGGCTAGTTTCTAGACGCTGAAAATTTCACCTCCTTCCATAAACAGATTTTGACGCAAAATATATATCTTGGGTGAATTTTTCTTTTGGGGTTATAATTTTCATTAAAATCTTACTTCCCATCTACCTATCAGCTGACCCAAAAAAGTAAATGGGAACTCAGACAGAGGTAAAGGTTTATTTTATATTGTGGTTAGTATAAATGATATTTCTAAAAATAGCAATAGGCAATTCGCGGTGTGGCTGTGCCACTTCTGTGGACCCGAGGCAACGACTCAGCAAAGCGAAGGAGTTCGCCTGCTTGACAGGCGATAAATCGAACCCCTACCTTAATTGTGGACCGTATCAGATTTGAACTGACGACCTTTCGCATGCCATGCGAACGCTCTACCAACTGAGCTAACGGCCCAAGTTGCGCTGTGTGGACCTACCGAGAATTGGACTCGGAATTTACCCATGCGAAGGGTACGGTATACCGTTTACCTATAGGCCCGAGCAATTTATAGCTATTATAACAATTATAATAGTTATATTGTGACTGGGTCATTATTTGTCATGCTGAATTCATTTCAGCATCTCATTCTTGTTTCGAGATTCTGAAACGAGTTCAGAATGACATTTATGTCCCACCCATAGTTATATTCTACTGAAGATACGAAAGCGGATTAACCAAAACCCCATTCCTCCTAATTTCAAAATGTACGTGGGGACCTGTTGTTCTTCCTGTCATACCAATCCAACCAATAACAGTCTTACCCGCAACCACTTTATCCCCTGCTCCTACATTAACACCCCCAAGATGCGCATAGTGGGAGGCAAAACCAGCCTCATCATCAACCCATACGCTCGTACCATACCCTCCATCCCAAGTCCCCACGCTAACGCTTGCTACAGTACCATTTTGTGCCGCAACAACTGGTGTGCCAACAGATTCTGTAACATCAAGCGCCATATGATACCACGAAGCAAATTGACTTACAACCCCATGTACTGGCCAAGTAAAACCCGAAGAGCTAATAGATACAGGCCCCTTCGCAACATAGACTTGGCGCTTGATAAATGGTTGCTCCGAGGGCTTGACTCCATCAGGCACTACCAGTCTTTGGCCCTCAACCAGTGTAAATGTCTCGGGATTGGCAAAATCGTTAAATGGAAAGTCAACTATTTTTTGGGGGTCTGTATCTAATTTTTTGGCAATTAAATATACTGTATCTCCTTTTACTACTTTATAATCTATTCCCGTAACCGGCAGTATTTTAAGCTCGTCTCCAATAGCTAAATCGTCGCTTGTCAAATCGTTTGACCAACGAATTGTGTCTGTTGAGATTCCAAACTTTTCGGCAATTGTGGAAAGAGTGTCTCCCCTCTGAACAGTATACGTTATAACTTTGTCCCTTGGCTTCTGGGAGATATTAGTTTGAAAAACTTTCTCGTCAACAATAATTGATTGATTCGGCGAAGCCGAACTAATTGAAAGCGACCTTGAGGCATTGGAAGAAAAGATAGGGAATGTATCCGCTAAAAATGGCGAAACTATTACGCCAATGCCCAAAACAGACATTGCCGAAATATGTAGAAATGGCCGATTATATCGACCTCTTTTTATAGTAAATAACTTAACCAATACATTTTTATTTTTCTCAAAGAATGTTGAGGATATAACAACTTTTTTCTTTAAAAAAAAGAAAAGAAACTCGCAAAATTTTAATAGTTCTATTAAGTATCGTTTGTGCACTATGAGAAAAGATGCTAGCAGCTTTAAAAAAATATGTCAAATTTTTTAGTCTCTTGCTAATTCCTAAGGTCTGATTCATCAAGAACACGAGTTTCGCACTTCCTGTCATCCTGAGGAGTGAAACGACGAAGGATCTCTGAACTTGTTTCAGTCTCGCATTCGCGAGAGATTCTTCGCTACGCTCAGAATGACAACTGCGAAATTCGTAAAGAAGTAATATTCAACCCATTCTAACTTCTGTTAGGAAATAATGAAGCTACCCTTTTCCTAGGCTTTCAAGGAACTCTTCGTTGCTTTCTGTTTTTGAGAGCCGTTCTATAAGTATACTTGTTCTTTCCTCAGGCGAAAGCATATCAATCATTCGCCGCATAGTAACAACCTTTTTAAGAGCTTTTTCTGACAATAATAGTTCTTCTTGTCTTGTTCCCGATCTAGCCACATCTATGCTTGGGAAAATTCTTCTCTCTGCCAAGCGTCTATCCAGATGAAGCTCCATGTTACCAGTCCCCTTAAATTCTTCATAAATAAGATCATCCATTCTAGATCCAGTCTCAACGAGCGCAGTTCCTATAATAGTTAAAGAGCCGCCTTCCTGGCAATTACGAGCTGCTCCAAAGAACCTTTTTGCCGGCCATAAAGCGGCTGGATCAAAGCCACCAGTGAGGGTTCTGCCTGATGGCGCAACAGACAGATTATATGCGCGAGCAAGCCTTGTAACAGAATCCAAAAGGATAATAACATTACGCCCTATCTCGACTAACCTTTTTGCGCGATCTAAAGTTATCTCGGCAACACGCGTTTGATTTTCTGGAGGCTCGTCAAAATTAGAAGCAACAACATCTCCTTTTACCGACTCTCCTATATCTGTTACCTCTTCGGGTCGCTCTCCAATAAGAGCTGCCATAAGATGTGATGAGGGGAAATTTTGTGATATTCCACTAGCGATTTCTTTAAGTATTGTTGTTTTGCCAGCCTTAGGGGGAGAAACAATCATTCCTCGCTGTCCAAACCCAATTGGCGTAACTAAATCGATTATCCTTGTAGATAAAGGAAGCTTTCCAGTTGATAAAGTAATTTGCTTCTTGGGATATATAGGAGTTAAATCATCAAAGAAAGGCCTTTTTAATGAGTCATCTGCGGCAATCCCATTAACCTTTTCTACTTTTAAAAGACCAAAGTAACGTTCCGTGTCTTTTGGAGGTCTGCCAATTCCCGAAATTAGGTCTCCTGGTCTTAGCGAAAATCTTCTTATCTGAGACTGAGAAATATAAATATCGCGGCTTGAGGGTATAAATTTTGGCCGTAAAAACCCATGACCTTCGGGCTGGATATCTAAGATGCCTGATACTTCTTGCGTTGGGCTTGGCGCTTGCTCTACATACCTTGGGGTAATGCTAGCTACTGGTTGAGAAATTTCTGGTTTGCCAACGATTTCATCAATCGAGGGTACGACAGAAGGCGAAGTGGTTTTTTTATACATAAGCAAAATCAAAAGTTAGAGTTTTTCAATCGAGCTAAATATCTTGTGGAAAACAATCCTTAGAAGAGAAAATTGTTCAATAAATCTAAAGCCACCAACATTACACCATAATTTATATATTTTGTCAATAGACAGTTTTTTGTGATAAAATGGGTCAAGTCCCTTGCTGGCGTAGCTCAATGGATAGAGCAATCCCGTCCTAAGGGAGAGATTGAAGGTTCGACTCCTTTCGCCAGCGCAAAAATTTGACATCCTATCTCTAAGTATGCTAGACTCCCCATTAATCTACAAATAACTAACCTGCCTCAACCTAAAACTTAATTCCTGCTCAACCTGTAACTTTTTCAAATCGATGGATAACACAAAGCCTTTAGTATCTATCATTCTAGCCATAAGAAATCAAGAAAGGTTCTTGAATGATTCTATAAATAGTCTTCTTGCTCAAACATACAAAAATATAGAAATTATTGCAGTTAACGACAATTCAACCGATAATTCAGGATCTATTTTGAAGAAATTCAACAAAGATAAGGGAAAAATTCGCATAATTCAAAACAAAAAGCAGTACGGAATAGCGGTAAGCCTAAATCGTGCAGTACGTAAATCCCGCGGAGAACTTATTGCCTTCATGGATGCTCAAGACTTATGCAACAGAAAACGTTTGCAAAATCAAGTCGCATATCTTATCAATAATCCAAAAACTGTCGCTGTTGGCACCTGCGGATTCCTTATAGATAAAAAATCTAAAAAATGCGGCAAGTTTATTTTTCCAAAAGACAATAGCTCCATTTATCAAAGTCTAATGACAGGGTTTTCTATGCAATTTGAGACAGCTATGATTAACACGACACTCCTACCAAAAGACATTATTCACTTCCAAAAAAATACATACCCATTATATTTTTCCGAGATGTTTGTTAAGCTTCTTCCCTACGGCCTATTTGCTAATCTAGAAAAATTTCTTTATTACACGAGACAATCAAAAACTAGACACTGGCAGAGAATAAAACAGTATCCCTCTTTAATTAAACTGTTTTTAAAATCCAAAACCCTGTATAACTATCACCCTTCTTTTTGGTCTATGTTCCTCTCTCTCATAAAACAGTTTCCAACCACAGCTTAAATTAAGTATTAAAAAGTATTCCTCAAGTTATCCACATTTTTTTTAACAAAATACTTACATTGGTTTAGCAAGCTAAATTGATTACCATTTACTCTAGGACATACAAAAAATCCTCCTATTTTTCCTATAGGATTGACATACTTGACAAGGTGTGATAAAATCTTTTTTATGTTTAGTCTTAAACGACTGAAGAAAAATTCAAGAAAAACAATCTCTGATTATAAAAGAGAAATGTTTTTAAGGTATGGTAGCGAACAATTTAGAATCTTAGTGAAAAAAGGGTTGGGAGTTCCAGTAGCGCTACTTTGAAAAAGGAAAAAAGAGCATCGCTTTCGTTACAAGGGATCTAATAATTTCTAGTACGACAAGCAATGCTCTTGTTTATTTCGGCAGTTAGTCTTTCAGGCAGGAAATAATACTAAATGCCAAATTAATAGATATCAGAAATTTGTTGGGTTGTCAATAAAAATCTTTGAAGCTAAAACTATATCTTTAGATTATTAAATCTTGACATTTTTAGACGAAAAATCTTCGCTAGGCCACGTAAAAACTTTTACGTTCTTTGATGAGGTAAGAGTCTTGGGCAGGGACTCTTACCTCTTTAGAGCACATAAAGGTAGATAAGAAAAAAGTTTTACGTGGTAAAGATTCCTTGCTACGGGACAAGGACTAGATTTTCTTCGCAAACAAGATGCGGCCGGCTGTTGTTTGAATAACGCGAGAAACCATAACGTCAATCGCATGTCCCATATCGGAGCTTGCATTTTCTACAACAATCATTGTTCCATCATCTAAGTAACCAACGCCTTGCGTTGGATCTTTTCCCTTATGTAAAATAGTTATATGAAGCGCTTCTCCAGGAACTGCATTTACCTTAAGAGCATTTGCAAGAGTATTTATGTTTATTGCCAGCACTCCGCTTATTGCTGCCTTCTTCTCTAGATTGTAATCGCAGGTTATAATTCTTCCTTTGTACATTTTTGCTGTACGAATTAATTTTTCATCTACCTCTACTTTTTCATCACCATCCGGTATCAAATGCACCTTAACGCCTTTAGTTTTTTTGAGTTTTTCTAGCATCTCCAGTCCTTTTCTGCCCCTCAATCTTTTAACGCTATCTTGGGAATCCGCAATATGCTTTAGCTCCAAAAGGATGCTATCTAAAATCACAATATCTTCTCTTGAAATCCCAAGATTTATAACATCAAAAACTCTACTATCTATTATTGCAGAAGTATCTAGGAACATTGCATTTTCAATTGACTTTCTCTTTGATTGAAAATTTTTTCTCTTTCGATGAGGAATAAGCCTTGGCAATCTTTTTACAAGTGTTTTAGCAACCTCATCTGCCATTGCCTTAATTAAGCGAGGTGGAAAACGGGATTGTTCAGTTTTATTATTTTTAGCCATAACGGAATAAACTCGAATTTTATTTTATTTACTTAGCGACCTTATGACATCGCTCAGCGTCTTATAGGTATTAAAGCTAATGATATCTTTAAACCCAAGCTTTTTTGCTTCTTTAATTCTTTTATCAAAAGAGGGTACTCCTCTTAATTCTCCAAGTAAACCAACTTCTGATATTGCAACTGTATTTGATAAAGAAATATTTTTAAAACTTGAAAAAATTGCAAGGCAAATTCCAATGTCTGCTGCCGGATCCGAAAGCTTCAAGCCGCTTGCCACATTTACAAATACATCCATTGTTCCAACTGGAAGACCACAGTGTTTTTGAATAACTGCCAAAAGCAGCTCCAGTCTCTTGTAGTCAATACCCGAGACAACGCGACGAGGCAAAGGCACTTGAGATGCAACCACCAAGGCTTGAATCTCAACTAGAAATGCTCTTGTCCCTTCTAAGGTAACTGATAAGATGTTTCCAAAAGAATTCTTATTCTCATTTTGTGTTAAGAACAAATGTTGCGGATTTTTTACTTGCTTTACTCCAGTTTCTTCCATTGCAAAAACTCCAACCTCATCGACAGATCCAAATCTGTTTTTAAGACTTCTTAAAATTCGAGTCTTAGTAAATTTTTCTCCTTCTAAAAAAAGAACAGTGTCAACCATATGCGACAAAACCATAGGCCCTGCAACCATGCCTTCTTTTGTAACATGACCAATGATAACAATTGCAATATTTAAAGTTTTTGCGATTTTAATAAATTGAGAGGCAGCGTAGCGTACTTGCCCTACGCTTCCAGATAAACCTCCCATACTCTCTGACTCCATTGTTTGTATAGAGTCGATAACAACCAGGTTCGGTTTTACCTTTTCAATAATTGTTTGCACATGATCTGTGTTGGTTGAGGAAAAAATCAAAATATTTTTAATATCGTTGTAATTTTTGTAAATTCGGCTTGCCCTAAGCTTTACCTGGCCTAAAGACTCCTCGCCGCTCACGTATAGAACTTTCAGAAAAGAAGTTGATGCTACGTTTAAACCAAGCTGCAGTAACAGAGTCGATTTCCCCACTCCAGGATCACCCGCGAGGAGTACTACCGAACCTTGCACAATCCCTCCACCCAAAACCCCATCCATTTCCGAAAAACCAGTTGACATTCTCTCTTCTTGTTCGAATTTAATTTCTTCCAATTTCTTTGGGGTTACATTGGCGTACGATTTTCTATCGTCTCTTTTTGATATTTGATCCGTCGGCTGACGGATCGATATTTCACGTAAGCTATTCCATACGCCACATTCAGGACACTTCCCCAACCATTGAGGAGACTCATAACCGCACTCTTGACAAACAAAACTCGTCGTCGCTCGCATAGCTCGCTCTTCCTTAAATACTACCAATAATCCAATAAACAAATAACCCAATCAATAATCAAATTTAAGAATACAGAATTTTGGATTTACACATTCTGCATTGATTTGTTTATTGGGTTATTTGAAATTGGCAGTATTTCATCTGTATCCAATCGGCTTTTCCAATAAGACTGGCACCAATTCAACTCTATGCCTTTTCTTATCTATAGAAGAGACTGTAGCTTGTATTTCTAAACCTTCTGCATAAGAAGT
>Ga0213870_1000627_pt1 | contig 16388 bp, 16 predicted proteins | sample WICALVC2017_Meta_FD_160119 | JGI IMG/M metagenome (GOLD analysis project Ga0213870, IMG submission 160119) | Freshwater microbial communities from subterranean cave lake in Wind Cave National Park, South Dakota, United States - WICALVC2017 | ecosystem: Environmental > Aquatic > Deep subsurface >... | reverse complement strand
ATGAATATTTACGGCAGTGCTGATATCGGCACTATGGCATTTGAAACTCCGTTGAGTATTTTGATCCGGCGCTTGGCGGTGAAAAAGCTCGAGCTTTTTGAAGAAATTTTTTCATCGATTCATAAAACGCCGACGCTCGCACAGTACAATCCGTTATTCATTACTTTCGAGGCCCCCGAGGGCGAAATTCTTTTAACCGGCAATAATGCCATTCCATTAATTCGCTATGCGATCGGAGATCGCGGCGGCGTATTCAATTTTAGCCAGCTTGATCAGATATTTAGAGCGCGGGACATAGATTTAATGAAAGAGGTGGCATTGGCAAAAATCCAGCGCGTTGTCTATGAGTTGCCGCTTATCTTTATCTATGAACGGATTGATTTTTCAACCACTTTATACGGCCTACAAATTTATCCGGAAACAATTCGAGAAGTGTTGCTCGAAAAACCCTTGCATAAATTTTTAACCGGTAAGTTTACCATGCTCACTAAATTTGACAGGCGGCAGAATCAATATTTGGAAATTAACCTTGAACTCCGCAAAAAGAAAAAAACCAGCGATTATCTGAAAAAGCAAACTCTAAAAAAGATTGTCGCTAATTTAAGGCAAAAGAATTCTGAATATCGAGAGCTCCACACTTATATTGGCGACCGCGCTTTGCCAAAATTAGTTTTCTGGCCAGCCGAACATCCGCTTTATTTCAAACCGGGCGTAAAGCAGAAATGGGTTAAGAAATAGCTTTCAATTGGCAATAATTCTAGGCGGCCCAAAGCCGCCTTTTTTGTGCTATAATTTTGAGAAACCATGTCAGACTTAGGATTTGAAATCCGCAACATCAACAAAAACGATTTCTTTAATCAGAAAACGAATTTTGAGAAGATTAAATTTATTTTAAGATACGGGATTCTAGCGCCCTCAACCCACAACAGCCAACCGTGGCTTTTCAAAATAGAAGATGAGTCGTGTAAGATTTTTTACGATTCCAAAAGGTACACAATTAAAGAGGCCGATCCACTTCAACGGGATCTCTATATAAGTTTCGGTTGTCTTATAGAAAATTTATTCGTCGCATCGAATTATTTTAATGTTTTTAAGTCAATAAATTATATATTGAAAGATAGTCTAATAGTAGAAATTGTTTTTAAAGATTTAGACGGTAAAGAAGTTAATAAGAATTTCGAGAAAATTTTAGATGCGATACCAAAAAGAGTTAATGCGAGAGGTATTTTTGAACAACAATCTATCAGTCAAGAAATTATTAGAAGAATTCCATCTATTAATGATTTTTCTGATCTCAAGATTGATTTGATTCAGGATAAAGGAAAAATAGAAAAATTAGCCAGTCTTACTGCTAGAGGCTTAAAAATTGCTTATTCAAGCCCGAAGTTTAGAAAAGAAATGTCGGCTTGGATGAACAGCAGTTTTTCAAGAAAAAAAGAAGGTATCCCCGGTTATTCGCTTAGAATGCCGGCTCTGATCTCCCTTGTTTTTCCAATGCTAGTAAGGTTTTTCGATATAGGAAAGGCAGTTGGAATGCTAAACTATAAGAGTATTAGTTCGGCCCCCTTAATTTCCATAATCAGTTCAAAGGGAAATTCTCCTTTGTCTTGGCTTAATGTTGGGCGTCTCTTTGAAAGATTATCGTTGGATATGTATTCAAGAGGACTTAAAGTATCAATTTTCGTTGCTTCAATAGAAATAGGAGATTTATATAAGGAAGTTCAAGAAATAACCGCTTCAAATCTTATACCTCAACTTTTATTCTGTATTGGTTACATGAATTTTGATCAAAAACCAAATTTACGTCACCCAGTTGAAGAAAAACTTATATCATGAAAAATCTAGATAGATTTTTAAGAAACCGAGCCGTTGATTCGTATGAGCCGTTGATTTTTGATTTTAAAAAAGTTAAAGATTTTAAAAAGGTTGCAGCTTTATTAAAACAAAAGAAAACAACAACGGTTGTGGATGAATTTTCGGAACAGCTTAAAGAATTGGCTGTAGTCAAAAATCCTAAACTACTCCAAAAACCAACAAAAAATACTTCTATAAAAAATAACCCGAAGCAAGGGAAATGGATTTACTATCCTTGGCGAACAACATTAGTGCATGTGTTAGATAGAGAAAACTATATTAGGCTTAAAAATTCAAGAAATGAAAATTTAATTTTACCATCTGAACAGAGAAAGTTCGCTCAATTTAGGATTGGTATTGCGGGTTTAAATGTTGGGAATCCTGCTGCGGTTTGCATCGCCCTAGAAGGAGGACTCGGGATGAAATTTGCCGATAACGATGTTTTAACTCTTTCCAATTTCAATCGCTTTAGAGCCAGCCTTGCCGACCTCGGCGTGAATAAAGCAGTTCTTTCAGCGCGGCAAGTTTATGAAATTAATCCATTCGCAAAGATAGAAGTTTTTCCAGACGGCATAAAACCAGCTAATCTCGATAAGTTTCTTTTAAAGCCAAAAATAGATGTATTAATTGAAGAAATGGATAATTTGCCATTAAAAATTGCAATTCGTGAACACGCCAAAAAATATCGAATTCCAGTTGTAATGGTAACCGGCAATGGAGAGAACTTAATATTAGATGTGGAAAGATTTGATTTAAATCCAAGATTGCCGCTACTTAACGGTTATCTCAAGGATTCTATTATTGATAAAGTTAAAACCGGAAAGATTGCAAAAATGTCTTTTAAGCAAAGGATTTTAACGGCAAGAGATTTCATGGGTGCCAAGTTTTTAGTTTCACGACTAAGGAAATCATTTTTACAGGTAGGCACTAAATTAGCTGGCATTCCACAACTTGCCGAAACCTCTTTTTTAAGAGGAGCAGTTTTATGTTATGTAGTAAGGCAGATTGCAGTTGGCGGCAAGATGCCCTCAGACAGATATCGCTTGGATTTAAACAAAATCGTGAGCAGCCACTAGAGGGTTCTAAAGCCGTTTGTGATGGGGAATTGTTTTTTGGTAAATACTTTAACCGGCGGCAAGCAGAAATGGGTGAAAAGATAGATCAAAAATTGCAAATGCTAGACGTACGTACATAGACTATGTAAGACTTGTGGGATCATATTGGTAGTGATCCCTTGCTGATGATGAGCAATTTCAACCATCCATCTTTAGGCCAAACTGTTTTCCAATTAACAATCTTATAAAATAAGCTTTTCAACTTGGGAAATAGTCGAAATTCTTGAGGTACTGTGAACACAGCAACGGATTGATTATGTAACAGAGGCAACAAATCGTCCAGAAAATGCTCTAGCGACCAGTGGAAACCAATACCATAGAAGCTGTAAAGCAGGTCATAGGGACCTGGCAGGTTTGTTAGGCGTACTTTCCGGGCGTTGAATATGGTTACGTTACGGATACCATTGAATTCAAGAATGTAGCGCAACGCTCTGATATTGCCGCAGTAAGAATCTTCGTAGCGAGGGCCAAGCATCGTGTATTTGGTAGTATTACCGTCCCCTTCGTAGACGTGAATCTCTCCATTTTTCCATCCAAGTTTTTTACTGAAGAAGACGACTGAGCGACCCATCCCGGGACCAATCTCAAGAATTTTGGTCGGCTTCGGTATCGAGCGAAAAAGCGGAGCCAAAGCTTCGTATTCACCCCAACAGGCCCCATTTTGGTCCGCCTCCCAGACCGACTTGTATTTTTCATCAGCGGCCGTGAAGGCACAATGGGGAGAAATCAATTTGATCGCAGCAATAAGCTTTGGTGTCAGAGGAGGAGCTTTGAAGACTCGTTCCATCCCCGCCAATCTCGCATCGAGTTCCGGCACCTCCTTTGGACCGATTGTTCGTCGAATCCCGCCACTAAACCGAGAAAACCCCTCATGAAAGTTTTTTTTGACGTTACCTGAAATCAGTAAGCGTGAAGTAAATTTTCCGATACCCCTTTTGCCCCTTATTAAATTTGAAAATACTTTTTCATATTTATCAATCATGATTTGCGAAGAAAAACATTGTGCCTGTTTTCGACAAAAAGCCCTATCGATAGTATCAATCAACTTGCAATACTGGACTATCTGATCAAGCGAGTCTGCAATAAATCCACTTTTGCCATGAATGACTATTTCCGGAACCGACCCTCGTCTCATTGATACAACTGGGGTTCCACAAGCCATAGCTTCAATAAATACCAAGCCGAAGGGCTCATCCCAAAGAATCGGCGCCAATAATGCTTTGGCACGACCGAGTAATTTATTTTTCTCGCGATCGTTAACCTCGCCTATAAATTTTATATTTTTACCATCTATATGCGGCTTAATTTCAGAAGAAAAATATTCGTTATTCCAACCAAAAACCGCACCAGCTATTATCAGTTTCGCTTTAAGTTTTTTGACAATCCGAATTGCTTCCAAAACACCTTTTTCCGGAGATATTCTACCTAGGAAAACGAAGTAATCATCGTGTTTTGGAGAAAAATTGTATAGATTGATATTGATACCGTTGTAAATGTTGTCTAGATAATTTAAATATGGTAATGGCCTTCTTTGGGCTATGCTGGTACTGATGAATAATGAGTGTTTATATTCCGCAAACGCAATTTTCTTATTTACTTGATCTAGTGGGGTATGGAGCGTGGTAATAAGCGTTGAAGGAATGAGTTTCCAAAAGGGAACTAGCCTCCACCCGAGATGATTATTCACAATATCGAAATCATCCCTAACAAGCTCATTTAGGATTTTTGCAGTGCCTATCTGAAAGTAGGCTTCTCGCGCCTTCGGATTATCAATGTAGGAAATTTTTTTCTCGAGGGAGTTCGAGAAAATGGATACTATTTTCGCTTTGCTTATTGAATTTCCTGATGCTAATAAAGTCACCTCGTGGCCTTTATCTATTAATCCGTCGGCGAGAAGAGAAACAATACGTCCTATACCACCATATTTTAAAGGAGGAATTCGTTCATCAATCGGAGCGATTATTGCAATTTTCATAAGCGAAGTAACGAAACTATATTGAATGTAATAATTCTTATTATCATACAAATTGCTTGAAAGATCGTTTCATGTTGCAAGGTAGCGAGAAGTTTATTGCCGAAATAGGGCGAGAGAAATAATTCTGAACGATCATAATATCGATCGAATCCGTGCTTTCTAAAAATACGGGCTTCTGAAATAGCTTGCCAAAATATCCTTCGAACAAAATATCCACGAGTTAGGCGTAGTGAGGTCATTTTTGTCGAAACGCCAGCGAGTGGTTCATAGAAGATTCCCTCAGAGGGAATCCTCATCATAAATTCCATATCTTCTCCAGAAAGTAAGCAAGCTCCCACTCTACCGAGATTCGTGTCAAAAAAACCATAGCTGGCGAAAACATCACGTTTAAATGACATGTTCGCCCCGACTATATAATACGGCGATGTTATGACCTCGGTAGATTTCGGAAATTGAGGCGGTATAATAAAACGCAAAAAATAGTCAGAGAACCACTTTGGGAACCTAAGAAAACTACTATCTATCAAAGTAACTGGGCCGCCAACACATAATGCTGTTTGTAATTTATGTGTTTGGACAATAGCTCCAAGCCATGTTGGTGCCGGGATGACGTCATCGTCAAGAAAAGCAATAATATTTCCAATCGCTACTTTCACGCCAGCATTACGAGCTCGACTTAGTCCCGCCTCCGGTTCATGGATAACTTGCGTAGAAGCAGACACTATATCAAATTCCCTCTTTGTAGAGCCGGGTTCGTTGTTAACAATAATAACTTCAAATGGCACGGCAGTTTTTTGATTGTCGAGGGAAACAAGAATACGATCAATCGCATCCTTTCGATTGGAGTAGTTAATGGTTGGGATTATAACAGAAATCTTAGGGTTCATGGGAGGTATCGCCGAACAATAGAAATAATCTTCCGAGGCTTCATAGACGTTGTGTTGATTACTACAGGTTTCGGCATATCGAAATCCGCCGCGTATTTCCGGTAGAAACTCCTCATCTGTTTTAGAAACAGAGGGTCAAACCATAACCGGAACGCCTTCATCTTTAAATATTTTCTTCTCCGATGAATGCTTTTTTGAGTACTCACGAGAAATAAGAAACAAAGTGTAGGTCTTGGAAAGTGTCTTTTTGCGTCTAAGGCGTGGAAGTATTCAACGAGTTTGTTATATGAACCAAAGTTTTTGTCTTGATGCGAGCGGACGTATGCATAGGCAAGAGTTGTTAGAAATGTACGGTCCAAAAAAAGATATTCATATCTACCTTTACAAATCAATTTCCGAATCTTATTTGCCTTTTTTATTTCGATATCTAGATACTTTTGTGAAATTGCTAAACTATCGATATAGCGCAAAGACGGTATTGCAATCTGTGGTATTACCGCGGCTCGTTTCTCTAGAATGTTTTTTAACATTCTTATCGTAGACGTTTTTCCAGCGCCCGGCATACCCTCAAAAGCGACGATTTTTGTTCTGTTCCCCCTCATAGTTTAATAATTTTTATTTTCCCTCTATTGATTACGCCGTAGGAAAAATTATTCAGATTTTTTGATTTTAATTCTCTAAACCTTTCTTTACGTTCAAATTCTTCAAGCCAATCCGGTTTTCCAATATTCAGGCTTGATACCAAGCCAGCAAAATGCGACTTTTCTTTGAATTTTCTAGCGATAATATCCTTATAGGTTTTGATAGTTTGTCGCGCGATCATTGTCCAATCAAAATTATGTTCAACAAGTTTTCTGCCGCTTTCTCCAAGGCGAAGGGTATAACTACGATTATCGACTAAATCTAAGATGATTTTTGGATATCGTCTAAAATTATCTTCAATGATTATGCTCTTTGTGTTAGATATGCCGCGTACGGCTTCTGAAGTTGCTATGACAGGCAATCCTGCAGCTAGGTAATTCAAGATTTTAATACGCAACCCAGTTCCTTCTCGTATAGGTGCAAGCGCTACCGTTGTTTTGCAAAAAACATCATTTAAATTTGAAACAGGGCCAGTAAAAACAAAATTAATGGCTTGAAATCGCCTTTTTAGTTCAATTGGACAATCGCCAACAATTAGGATTTTAAATCCTCGACGACTCAGAAGCGGATAAAGATAGTGATGAATAATTCGTACGGCATCAGCGTTTGGTTCAAAATACAAATTTCCCAAGAAAAGGACAGTTTTGGTTTTAAAGTTCGGTCTTGTGCATTTTATTTCCTCGAGATCAACTCCGCTCGGTATTACTGAAATTCTATTTGCTGGGAGGAGCATTTTCTTCTGTAATTTCGGTCTATCATCTGTACTTAGGCATATGACGTGGTCTGTGATTTTACCCACAAATATCTCGAGTTCTCTAATTGTTTGAATGCGTTTCAGTGGAGTCCCAAGATTTCTTGCCAGACTACTTACAATATAATGAAGTTCGGCCACAAGATAGGCGCCTGTATTTTGAGATAATGTTACGCCCTGGGAAATTGTTGATTCTAAGTCGCAAAACTGGATGATTCGGACACTTTCTTTCTTCACCAAATTTGAAACAAATCGTAAGTCACCGTGATAACGGTGAATAGGAATGATGTAAGTTTTAAACGGTTCTTCGGAAATTAATTTAGGATCAATCCAGCCACGATAACCATGGAAAATTATGACTTTAATACCGCTTTTCTGCAGATAGCGAGAGAGGTAATGCATTCGGTTTTTTGCGCCGCTATAGGACGGAATAAAATCGCCGTCAATAAAAATCCCAACCACCAATTTTTTGTTTGTATATTGGCTCATAATAATAGCTGGGGCCTTACCTTGTTGGTTCGGCCCCATTAATACCAATCTTTTTCTGGGAAGAAGTACGCAAGCTCTCGAACGGCATTTTCCTCATTGCTTGGCGAATGAACAGCATTCCTACGTACATCCGTTCCAAAGCGTTTACGAAGCGAGGGACCACTGTTGTGTTTAGGATCCGTTTCGCCAACCAGTTTGTTTAGGAATTCGATTGCCGAGCGTCGTCTGAGTACAAAGAGCTCCGATGGGCCCGATGTGAAGAATGCCACGAGGTCATCGAAGAAGTCGCGCCCAACGTGCATTGGGCACAAAAACGCCACGTCATCCCGTGTCAGCGTTTTTTGTTTACGAGCAACAATTTTGAAGCCGTTTTCCTTGATATGTCTGATTATTCCTTCTATGTAACCAGCCATCACCGCATCAGGCTTCACCATAAAAAAAGTGAATTCCATTCCGCCTCCTTTTTCTTATTACAAAGGACTATTTACAAAAGGACCATTATCTAGTATATATGTAAGATAAACATTTGTCAATAAATGTGAGTGTAAAATCTATCAACATATGACATTTAATGAAAAAACGAAACAGTGGTCCAGAGCCCATATTTTTTATAACAATATGTGCAGTCTTAAGCCCCGAGGTGATATCCCCGAGGAAGCCCGGCTTGAATATGGGTGGAGGAGGAGAATATTTAATGAAGCACCGAATGGAAAACTCATGGTCGGAAATTCTCTATTTGATAATTTAAGAAACCATTCGAAGATTCACCTCATCCATGTAACAACTAATTTAGATGCGATTCTTTCAAATAGAGTTCTTTATCCGAGTAGTGGATGCCTATTGGGAGGAATCTATACCTCCCTACTCTTTGAGGAGGGTGGGAAATTTAGAGTACATAATCTGGGAAGGTATATCATTGAAGAGGAAGCTCCGCGAGCATCATATCTCAAAAAGCAAAAAAGCCCAGCCACTCTAATAATTGAAATTGTCTTACCGCCAAACGAGCACAATCATTTAATAGGAATCGATTATACTCGTTTGGGAGACATTCACTTGGGCATATATCGTGAGTTTGAGAAACTCACCTCATCTCAAGAGAAACATAGATTATATGAAATTGTCTTAAATAAGATTAGGTGCTCCTTAACCTTTCTAAGGTTAATAAGTGAATCTCGGATAAACTTTAAGAGGATAAAGCCGGAGTTGTTTTTTAAGCTTTACATTGATGCCGTAGACCGCCTTCCCTTCCTGGGGTATCTTTATTTTGAAGCAGTTTCTGAATACCTGATGCTTTATCAAGACTCTGAGAAGGCGAAGCGAGCCCATGCCATTGGAGAACTTTACAATTACAGCTATAAAAATTTAATGTATGATCTATTTCCCGATTTGTTGCTCAGTCGAGGACTCAGCAGTTTTAAACCAACACCGAAAACACTTTCAGACTACATCAAGGGGAAAAAGATAATCTCTCGATTTGACCAAACTACAATGTCTAGTTATTTAGTGGATCGTTGTACCCTTCTAATTAATACTCGTTTATTAAGCACTAGTTTTCATCCAATAAATTGGCACGGTTTGAAGTGGAATTTTGATTTCATGGCTGAAATACTTCCATCTTTAGTGGGTCATCTAATATACCGGGAATTAAAGAATCGTAGCAGTGGGCCCAATCTCGATCAGTTCGAAGCTTTCCAAGTCTGGAACTATTGGAATTACATGAACGTGGTAGTGCCATTTAACGGGTTTATTCCAAAGGGCGAAATAGGAATTAACCCCGCCTATCCGGAATTGAAATATCAAATCTATCTAGGAGTACCCAACAAATGCGGAGACAATTTGTACATAGCACAGGACAAGAAATTAGATATTAAAATAATGCCGAGATTAGTGAGTCGGAAATATACCACGATGCGTATATAATTCTTTATTTTTCAACTGTGTTTATATAACGGAATTATGAAACATCAACTTTTTGAAATTACACAAAACGCTGTGCTCAAGAATTCTTTAGGCAATGTACTTATTCTTCGCCATGTAACTGGTAAATGGCTCCTTCCCGGTGGGAAGATAAACTTAGGAGAGATGTGGCTCGAAGGATTGCGTCGTGAGCTGCGCGAAGAGCTTTCTATTTCTGATTTCCAGATCATAAAAATTTTGGATGTGGATAGTTGGATTGAAAAGGATCTAGGATACGGCGTGATCACCTATCTTATCAAAACGTCAAACGAATCCATAATTAAGCTATCAGATGAGCATAAGGAATATACCTGGGTGCAGCCGAAAGACTTAGAGAATTATGACTTCTGGAACCCGAAAATTAAAGAACGCATCAAAAAAGCATTTAGATTAAGCTTAGATTAAGCGAGGAACTAAAGAAGCAATAGGATTTGACTTTCTAGGTTTGGTGAAGTATTCCGATACCGCTAGCGGAAGATCTTTTGGTTTCTGGATGACTCGAAATGGAGTTCCTTTAAGAAGTGTCTCTTGTTTGTGGATGCCCCACGTGACACCAATTGTCCCAATATCAACATGCGATGCTTCGCGTATATCACCAAGAGTGTCCGTAATAAAAACGTAGCGTTCGGGTTCCCTGCCGTACCTAGACAAGATCATTTTTATTTTTTCAATTTTACTTGTATGAATATCATTACCCATAACCTCCAAAAAGTAAGGTGAAAGATTATATTTTTCCATAAACTTTTGAATCGGACCTGTTATGGTCGAAGAAACAATTATAAGAGTATGTGATTCAGAAAGGTGTTGAATAACTTTTTTTATACCCACAGTGATACCAACTCGATCTCTCATTCTTGGGATGTACTCCGTAAAAAAGTGGATGTCATGGTGGCATTTTGCCGAATGGCCGTCAGCGACCCTCTCCCAGTCATTAATGTTTCCTTCAAATCGTTTCCGGTAACCCTCATCAGTTAGATCGGGGCATATCATTTTATTGATTTCAAACGCAACTGTAAGGGAATCAGCGATTACTCCATCGAAATCAAATAAAATAAACCTTTCCTTCATAATCTTTTCTATTATATCCATAATATGCATAAAACGAAAGTCATTGGAAGAGAGGAAAAATAGTCGTAAAACTTCAATAGCTTAAAAACACTCGTCACCCCCAGTCTTTTTGTGCTATCCTGTCCTCAAAAGACCATATATTCCGCCCGGCGGCATTATAAACATGCTTTACACTTTACGGACCAGAATCAAAAAGGAAATTGTCGCTGAATTTGTGCCGCCAATTAGACGATCAAGCAAAGTTATTATTCTTTGCGGCGGCATGCCCGGTTATCCTGCTAAAAAAGAACTGATGTTTTTCTTAGCCGAAAACGGCTATTGGGTATTCTCGCCTCGCTATCGGGGAAGCTGGGAAAGCGGCGGGTTATTCCTGCGGAAATCGCCGCACTTGGATGTGATTGACGTCATTGATTCGCTTTCATCCGGATTTACCGATCTCTGGAATAACAAAAAGTGTAAAATCAAAAATCCCAAAGTATATCTTATTGGTTCAAGTTTTGGCGGCCCGGCGGTGATTTTAGCGTCTGTGGATAAACGAGTCAAAAAGGCAGTTGCTTTTTCGCCGGTAACAGATTGGAGGGTGGAGACTAAACTTGAACCGCTTGACTGGCTCGGAAAATTTACGAGAGTCGCCTTTGGCAACGGTTATCGCTTCAAACAAAAAGATTGGGAAAAACTAAAAAACGGGACATTTTATAATCCCATTGATGCAGCTAAAAAGCTTGATAAAAACAAACTTTTTATTATTCATGCTGAAGACGACGAGACGGTCTATTCGGATACCTCGGTAAAATTTGCCAAAAAGCTTGGCTGTAAAATAACTTTGCTTAAAAAGGGCGGACATTTATCCACTTCCAATTTGATGAGGGCCGCCTTTTGGAAGAGGGTGAGCAAATTTTTGGAATCAAAATGAAAAGAGAAATTGTATATTCACCACAAACACAAAAGGAATTTGAAAGAGCAATTGCTTTTATGATTAAGAAAATCCAAGAGCGTTGCTACAATGAAAAGCCACTAATCTTACATAGTATTAAAGTCGGCTTAAAGTTAATGGAGCAAAAAGAAAAGAAAGATATCGTCATTGCCGGTTTTCTCCACGATTTAATTGAAGACACGGATTGTAAAATCGAAGAAATCAAAAGTGAGTTCGGTGAAAGAGTGAGAACTCTAGCATCAGCCTGTACTTTTGACCGTAATATCAAAGATTACAAGGAGCGTTGGAGTAAGTTAATCTCAAACATAAAACAAGTTGGCCGAGACGCTTTAATAATCAAGCTGGTAGACCAAATGGAAAACCTGCCATATTACATGTTAATTTCGGACGAGGAAAAGAAAAAAGAGGTAATGTGGAAGCATAAGTTTTTTATTGAGGAGTGTAGAAACGACTTACAAAAACTGCCAATGTTTAAAAATTATGAGAAAATGGTAGAAAGTTATGAATCGGTAAAATAAAAAATAAATCAATACTATGTTGGGACCATATTATATCAAAAATAATAATCTAGCATACGTCGGGAATAAAATATTTAAGCCGCTTGAAGAAGTAAGGAAAGTAAGGCCGCCCGATTTAAGTAAGCGGCATATTGATATAAAGAAAGATAGCCGAAAGTGGGAGGCGATTGTAAAGATTTGGAACGAAATTTTTAGCGCAAGTGCCGAATTTATGGGAAAAAATAATGCGCTTTTCTTCGACCTTCCGATTACAACAAGGATGATTTCTTCTCCCGGCGCCCTAACAGGCACCATCTCATCTGATGTTGATCCTTTTGGGATTAAGTTTTTTGATAAAACAACTTTTCTTACACAATCGTCACAATTATATTTGGAATTCGCAATTACCAACTCTAAAATTAACAAAGTATTTTGTTGGGAAAAAAGTTTTAGAAAAGAACGAGCGGATTTCAGACACCTACCAGAATTTACTCATATAGAATTTGAGGCAAATATTCCATTTCAAGAAAACTTAAAATTTCAACAACGGTACGCGCAATTTTTGATTACTTCCTTAGTTAAAAGTATTCCCGAAGATTTAACGATATTTCTTGAAGAAAAGGATTTAGAGTTATTAGACTTATTTTCTAAAATTAAAAAGATTGAGCAAATAAAATTTGTTGATGCTTTTAAACTATTGTATAAGAAAACCGGTAACCCAATGCACAAAACGCCCACTTTAAGACAGTTTGGAGCTTACGAAGAAATACTACTAACCGAAATTATTGGGGGGCCAGTATTTGTGACAGAATATATTGAAGAAGAGGTTGCGTTTTATCACGCTAAAATTTCTAAAAAATATAAATTTGTCAAAAATGCCGATTTTCTTTTCCCTGGTTACGGAGAATTTATAGGTAGCGGAGAACGGGTACATACTAAAGAAGAAATAATAAAAAAGGCAAAACACTTCAAGCTAAATATGAAAGATTACCAACCATATATTGATTCCAGAGCCGATAAAATTAAAATTCACTCGGGCTGGGGGATGGGAATAGAAAGATTTATTCAAGTCATTTTAAAGCTACCTTTTATTTGGGAGACAAAACCGTTTCCAAGGGTAGATAATCAAAGCCGTCCATAAATTTAGGATAAAAGACATGAAGTATTTACTCAAACCAAAAGCTTTGGAAATTAGAGATACGATTGGATTAGTAAGCCCATCTGCTCCTCTAGCTGGTTTGGTACCCCACAGAACCAAAAACGGAATTAAAATGCTCGAGGAGCTTGGCTTTAAAGTCAAGGTCGGGAAAAATGCCTTAAAAATTAAAGGGCACACGGCGGGAACACCAAAAGAAAGAGCCGATGATATTAACACATTCTTTAGAGATAAAAAAATCAAAGCTATTTTCTCTTTTATCGGCGGCAATCATTCAAACCAAATTTTGGAGTATCTAGATTTCGATATTATCAAGAAGAATCCAAAAATTTTTCTTGGCTACTCTGATGCAACCGTCCTTCACTTTGCCTTGCGCATGAAAACAAATTTGGTAACTTTTTATGGTCCGGCAGTTTTGACGCAATTTGCTGAAAATTCGGCAATACTTCCTTATACCAAGGCCTACCTTAAAAGGGCGCTGATGCAAACAAGCCCTGTGGGCAAAGTTGAACCATCTACCCGGTGGACAGATGAAGTTTTAGATTGGTTCGAGAAAGAAGACTTAAAGCGACAAAGAAAAATGAAGAGAAATAAAGGATGGCAATGGCTTAAATCTGGTAAGGCAGAAGGCCCAATTTTAGGAGGATGTATTACTTCAATGCTGCATCTTCGAGGAACAGAATATTGGCCCGACTTTCGTGGTTCTATTTTGTTTTGGGAAACACCAGAGAGCGGGGATGATTTTACTAAGGGCGAAAAAGTTGAAAATATAGATTCTTATTTAACTGACCTTGAATTATCATGCGTCTTTAAAGATATAAAAGGCATGATCATTGGTAGATTCTTCGGTTATTCCGAGCAAGAAAAGAAAGAAATGATAAAGATGATTAAGGAAAGAACTTCTGGCCATAAGTTTCCTATTCTTCTCAATGTTGACATTGGGCATTCTGACCCAATGATTACCGTTCCTCTCGGAGTTAGAGTAAAAATTGATTCATCAAAAAACCTTTTTCAAATTGGAGAAAATGGAGTAAGTTAAATTTTCTTATGAACACTGACAAGAAACCATTTACTGGACTGCATATCTTGGGAGAAATTACTACAAATGATTGGAGCAAGTTGAGATCTTTGACTGCCGTCAAGAGACATATCCGTGATGTTATCAAAAGTCATAAACTCCGTGAGCTTGGCTCTTTTTATTATAAATTCCCGAAAGACGGAGGTTTTACCGGTATTATAAGTTTGGTTGAATCGCATATTTCAATTCATACCTGGCCAGAATTGAAGTATCTGACTTTAGACGTTTATCTTTGTAATTATTCCAAGGATAATAGCACGACAACAAAAAAAGTTTTTGAGGAGATAGCGATATTTTTTAAACCCATAAAGATTATCAAGCGATCAATTAGAAGATGAAATGACAAAAATTACCTTGCAGAAAATTAAAGAGATGAGCTATGTGGATTTAATGGCTTTTTTGGACGAAGTAAATCGTCCACCAGGCGGTAAGGATTCTATTAGAGTTTTGGTGCAGAACTGTTTTATAACAAAAGATTCGAAAGTGCTAGACGTCGGCTGTAATACTGGCTATGTCTCTTTTGAGATTGCACACCTTGCTAAATGTTCAGTTGTTGGGGTTGATATTAGCGAGAATATGATTAGATCCTCAGAAAAAATTAAGAAAAAAGATCCGCTTGGTCATCTAATAGAGTTCAAAGTTGCTGATGCAATGAATTTACCTTTTCAGAAAGAAACTTTTGATATTGTGGTTTCAGGTGGTTCCACAGCATTTATTGAAGATAAGGCGAAAGTAATTCGAGAGTACAAACGAATACTAAAACAATGGGGATTTATTGCTGATATTAACTTTTTCTACAAAGCGAAACCTCTGGCATCTTTACTTAAAAAATTGAATTACATTTTGGGTATAAAAATTGAACCTTGGGATAAAAATTACTGGACCAATCTATATGAAGAAGCAGATTTAGAAAGATATTTTATTTACGAGAACCACATTAAACCGGTTTCTAATCAGGCCGTAAAAAATTATTGCGCCACGATGTCAAAAGAGAAAGGGCTTTCGTCAACGATGGAAGCGGAGTTAAAAAAACGTTTAATCAAAACCATGTCTGTCTTCAACGAAAATCATAAATATCTCAATTATGGAATTTTTATTTTTCGCAAAAGGCCAGAAAAGGAGCAAATTTCGCTTTTCGGCGTATAAAAAGAGGGGTTATCCCGAAGGATAACCCCTTTGTGCTAGGACTTGCCGCGGCTCCGGCGGCGGTGCTCCTCAAAGCACTCCTCGTATTTCTTCTCGTCGACTTCCAGACCGCGCGAGTGCGCAAGCTCTCTTGTCATTTCGAGAGGAAATCCGAGGGCTTCATGCAGTCTGAATGCAGCCTCGCCGGAAATGGTGTTGCTTGAACGGTTAGCGATTCTATCGAACTCCCGCAAGCCTCGATTAAGTGTCTTCTCGAAGCCGGAGAATTCCTGTTCAAGCGTTTGTCTCACCAACTGCCCCACCTCATTGAGTTCGGGATAGTATGGCGAAAACAATTTCTGAACGACCGCGACTGCTTCTTGCAACACCGCCGTATTCATTCCGGCCAACTTTGAATGAAGGAACGCCTTTCGAAGCAATCTTCGCAAGACATATTCCTTGCCCAAGTTTGCCGGTCTGATGCCGTCGGCAATCATGAAGGTGCTACACCGGAGATGATCAACGATGATGCGCGTTGACCTGCTGTTGCGTGGCAGACTTGATCCTGAAACAACAACTTCCACAATCGGATTGAGGAGGTCGGTTTCGTAGACCGAGTCCGCTCCCTGGAGAACGACTGCGAAACGATCGAGCCCGGCTCCCGCATCGACGCTCTTGAACGGCAACTCCGCGAACTTTCCGTCTTCATGGAGATAGTACTGCATGAATACGCCAGCATTCCAGATCTCCAAGAAGCGACCGCATTCGCAGTCCGGACCGCACGTTGGTTTGCCGCACCCGAAGTTTTCTCCGCGGTCGAAGAAAACCTCAGTGCAGGGTCCGCATGGTCCGGAAGTGCCA
>Ga0213870_1000626_pt1 | contig 16388 bp, 22 predicted proteins | sample WICALVC2017_Meta_FD_160119 | JGI IMG/M metagenome (GOLD analysis project Ga0213870, IMG submission 160119) | Freshwater microbial communities from subterranean cave lake in Wind Cave National Park, South Dakota, United States - WICALVC2017 | ecosystem: Environmental > Aquatic > Deep subsurface >... | reverse complement strand
AATGGAATTTTATATTCACGTAATCCGGTGTTGGATTTGATCCCTGAAATTATTTCTGATTCATCAGCTGAATTTATTACAAATCTGTCCTTTACATCACAATATTCAGCTACTATTCGTGCCTTTCCGCTTTGCACTCTAACGTCAAGATCGATTTCATCTATTTCAAATTCTAATACTTGCTTGATCTGTCTATTTGTAAGTTGTGAATGCGTTACTATTTCATCAAGAATTTTTTCTTTATCATTAGTGTCTATTATGAATACTAGATCTGTTGTAATTTGTGATACGCACTGTTTGCTGTTTATCAGTGTTTCAAATTTTTCTTTAAATTCTGTTTCAACTGTTTCACTTTGTAGAATTGTTTCTGCGTCTTCTCTAGTTAAAGAAAAGTTATTGATTATTTCATCTATCATTTCATCTTTGTGAGTAGTACCCATCGAAAATGTTGTTTTAATTTCTATCTGTGTTTGTTCGCCTACTGTATTTGCACTCAATATGCGAGTTAAATCATTAACACTATTTTCATTTTGATTTTCAACATCTTGTGCTAAAACAAGTTGTAGTGGAAACACAAAAAATAAAGTTAAACCAACTGCAAAAATATCAGAATGCGATAACAATTGTTTACAAAACCTAGCAAATACTTTTTCCTGCACCTGACTAATAATTTCATCATTACCTAAAAGTTTTATCGTTGCATAATAAAATTACAAGCACATAGCTATATTTGAATAGAGGAGAACAGTCCTACGGTTATGCCTTCTTTTGATTACAACCTTTTAGAAACACTTGGGTCTTTAGCTACTGCGGTAGCTAGTGTCATTTTGGTTTTCTTATTATGGCGTACTGTGAAACAAATGGAGTATACTGTCAAACTTAGCAAAATACAAACTGAACACAGATTTCGTCCTTGGATTGGGCCCGAAGGAAGTATAAAACATCTTAACACTACAAAAGAAGGATCTCATCAGTTTGATGTTGTAATAAAAAATTTTGGCGAACTACCAGCTTCTAACGTAACAGCATTTTATAAATTAAAAAACGAAATGATTGATAAATCAGAAATTACAAAAACTAACGTAGATCATAATTTCAATCTTGGACCGTTATTGCCAAACATGGAAAAACATTACTGGTTTTCTATTAACTCTGATTTAATAAAAAAAGCAATTAATGAAGAAACTCAAATTTTCATTGCATTGTTTTTTGGATATGAAGCTATGGGAAAGCAGAGTGGGTATGGTATGATAAGTCATTATGATTCAAAGACAAATACATTTGTACATAAAGATATGTGGGTTGAGGGAGATCCAACGTTTCAAGAAATATGACATTAACTGGAATCATATTTAGATAGATGTAGGTTTAATAACAAAAAATGTCTGCAGTAACAAAACAAATTTCAATGGATAAATTAATACAAATGGTATTAACTTCTGACAAGTTTCAAAAAACTGTTAGATCTGGAGAAGTAGGATATTATGATATACAAGAAAAAGTTTTTGTTCCAGCAAAATTTGTACAACCTTTGATCAAAGAAATCACTAAAGGGCCCTCTGTTATTATTGGTTCTAATAACCTTGATGATTATTTTTTTTTATGTCAAGTACGAATCAAACGTGCACTAGAAACAAAATTTAAGACTGAAAGAAGCAAAAACTATAAACAAACAATTCTGCGTTATATTTCAAAAGAATTTCTAAAACTACATGCAAACTCCACAATAAATTTTGCTGCCTTGTATGTGGACTTGGTTGGCTCTACACTAATGTCTATGAAGCTTTCATCAGAACATCTATCAACTTTAATTAGTATTTTCACTCAAGAAATGTCATCACTTGTGTCTATACACAATGGATATGTTTTAAAATATGCAGGTGATGCAGTAATAGCATTTTTTCCTGAAACTGAAAGTTTTTCTCAAATGTGTTACAATGCATTGAACTGTGCAGTTGCAATGAATAACATTGTACATTATGGTATAAACAAGGCTATTGTTGATGCAGGATTTGAACCATTGAACATTCGAATCGGAATTGAGGCCGGTTCTAACAAAATTATGTTGATAGGTGGAGATGTGGATATTATAGGGTTCAACATGAATATTGCGGCAAAAGTACAATCAATAGCAAGACCCGGCCATATAGGCATAGGGCAGCAATGTTATGCCGCATTAGACCAAGAGGCACAAAGTAAATTTGTACAATTAGGACTCGGTGATTCTTGGAAGTATAAGGATTCTGAAGGAAATCCATACAAATTATATGAATATCAAGAAGAAGAAACTTGAACTATTATAAAATGACTTTACACAAACAAAACTTGCAGTTTATTTTTCACTAAAAATAGTTTCAGTTGGATACACTTCGATTCCAACTTTATCAACAATATTGTAAGGATGTGGTTTATTGTCTACTTGAACTCCGCGCATTTTCGATATTTGAATTGCTCTAGTTCCATCTTTTAATAAAAACATGCCAATGACTCCGTCAGAAAGATATTCTTCTATATTAATTCCTCGACCTATGCCATACCCCAAAGCTTCACTTATAATTACAGTAGTTACATCAAGTGAGGAAAGTGCCTCTATTAGTGATAAAATTGCGCCTCTTCTTTGAACGTCATCAGGAAACCTAAATGTCAGAGCTGTTAGATCATCTATAACAACTCGCTTTGCCCCAATTTTTTCTATATGTAGAGAAAGCAAATCTATTAGGTCCTCTAAAGTAAGATCATCAGGGGTATAGATTACATCAACAGAAGCAGCTGTTTGAGGCAGTCTCCTTATTGCAGCACCTTCTAGAAATAAAAAGTGGCCATTTTTTTCATATGTTTCAAAATCCCACCCAAATTGTAACATGTCATGCATGAATGCCTTTTTTGAATAATCAAGACTTACATAAATGGTTCCTTCGTTATATTTTTCTAATCCCTCTTTTAGAAACTGAGTGCATAGAATTGATTTTCCACTCCCAGGTCCTCCTAAAACAAGAATTGTTCGTTTTTCTGGCAGACCTCCACCAAGTAAAACATCCAGCCCTTCTATTCCAGTAGATAATTTTCTTGGCTGGGTGGATTGTACAGTCATTAAGTTTTTTCTCAGATTGCTAATTATTATGTTGAATTAACAAATCTTCCCGTACTAGTTGAATTTCCTTTGAAGAGTATCTACTATTATTGAGTCTTTTAACACGCATAAACATTCTTGGCTCGCCCTGTAACTCTTTTTCGTATATCTCTACTTGGCCATCAAAGAGGTCAAGTAATGTCTGTACCTCTTCTTTTGAATGCATGTGGGGATTAAGCGTTGCTAACACGGTAAAGTTTTTTTGCTTAAACTTGGTGATTGTCTCTCTAAGCCATTTTCTAGTATTTACTGACTGATTTGATAGTAAAGTATCTGAAAGCATATCAATAACTATTCTTTTTGAGTTTTCTTGGCCTGATACCCTTTCAATGTTGTTCAGTAAAGTAGTCAAAGCAACAGAAAGTTCGGTTAATCGTTCAACTCCATTCACTTGCACACAATTTTCTGCACTGCATTTTAATGATCCAAGATCAATCTGTGGGTTGCAAATTACCTGATAAAGCAGCTGGCTTTGCATTATTTTTTCATTTTGACCAAATTTGTCATCAGTTGCAATATACACTATTATTTCAGATTGGTCTAGACTCGTTTCAACAAATCTAGTTATAATTATCTCTTTTTCCTCACAAGCAGGTGATGTAATTAGTAAAACTCCATTTTTTGGAATTCCGCCATACAACGCATCATCTACAGTTTTTTGACCAAATGCAACTTTATTTGGATCAAATATAACGGCTAGCTCTTCATTTGACTGTTCGACAGACTCTGTTTTTTGTCTAGTAGCTGATCTACCACAATTTCTACAAAAGTTTTCGCCAACAGCTATTTGATTTAGACAAACATCACAGATTTTTTCTTTTTGTGTAATGTGAGGAGATGTTGAAGCAGTAATTTCAGATTTTATTTTAGTAAATTCTTGTTCCACATCTTTTTCACTTATATATGATTTAGGAATAGCAAAATTAAATTCAAAGAAAATATTTACATTATTTGATACTTGCTTTAGCGATACCTTCAAAGTAGTTTTTATATCTTTAAAACTAGTTGCAAACATTCCTCTTTTTCCTCTTTTAAGTTCCATAACTGATGGCCACGTTGTAGATGATTCAGAATATCCTAGAGATGTTAATTTTTTTAATACTGTGTCATAAGTGGCACCTATGTCACCACTAGTGGTCATGGATTTTGTAATCACAGTATTTGCCATGATATACCTAGTATTAATCAAAAATATGTGCTATAAGTGTTTGTTGGAAGTTTGATAATTTTTGACGCTATACTAGAACGCAAAATTATCAAAAACTATTGCAAAATTGTTGCTATCGCATTGATTACAATATCGCCAAAAATAAGCTGAGCTATAAAACCTGCTGCAATGTATATCACAAATGGAATCCCTGGAGTCACCCATGTGTCTTTTGTTTTACAAAATTCGGTCTTTTCTGCATGATGTATTGTAAAATCCAATTTTTTATGTGCTCCGTCAGATTTTTCAATAGAAAAACAATACTTTGGATTTGTGGATCTGTATCCAATAAACATCGCACACATCTTTCTGAATCTGTTTTCATCAAATCCAGCAAAAACATCTCTATGATTTAAAATTGCGATTAAATTTCGAGTAAAGTTAACTGCCAGTATTACTATGGAAAGAAGTGCGGCATTAGTCAAAGTTGTTAGTGGCGTAACAAAATTTTCTGCTAGTGTTAATTGAGGTGCTAGTGCTGCCAAGACAATTAAACAAAACGAGTCGGCTCCTCCAAACATTCCGATTCTCCACAAAATTACTGCAATGGGTGCAATTATCAAAGAAATAAGCAATCTTACACTGATCTCTTCAATATCTGGCTCAAAGAAAATCAATACGACTGCAGCTATTCCAAAAACTACCCATAACCCGTCATGGATTTGTCTTTTCCATACGTCTAGTGCAGAAGCAGTAATGAGCATTGCCAAGGATAGCAAAATTCTGGCAAGATAAACATCTAGTATTTCCACGGTACATTTGCTTTATTTAGGACAATAAAATCATGCTTTCAATTTGTTTTCTTTTGCAGGTTAAATAATTCATTGTCAAAGTGACTTTTCCTACACTCATTATGCACCAAAAGTGTTGCATAACTTGTTGCATAGTTATGAACCGATCAAAAAATCATTGATGCTAAGCTTTTTGATGCAAAGAAATCAAGTATAGCTAAAATTTTTCCGACTTTATTATTTGTAATATGGTGTATCTATTGCCCTCCGAGGCCAGTGTATTAGACAGAACTTGGCAGATACTGCTAGAAGTTAATATGCCTGCCAACTCCTATGACACTTGCAAGGGCAATGACTTTGAATCCTAAATCCCTGCCAAAAGGCTCCACAACAAAGCGCAAATCCACTGCCAAGGGCAGAGATAGAATGACCGCGAATGAGGAAAAGGCAGTCGCTAAAGCTTATCAAGAAATCAAAGAAGATAAAGTTAGGACATTCAAGAACGCTGACGAATACCTCAAATATCTAGATACAGTGTAAATGTGAAAGTTTTTTGTCGGCTAAATGGCAGATCAGAGAGACGGCTCAAGTTCTCCGGCAATTCAGGAAGCTAGGCTACCAACAAAAGAAGCAGTACCGTGAAGGGTTCTGTTAACTTGTCGGTTGAATCCTAATTGTGTTAATTTTCGGTTGATTTTGGCTCAGTGCCGTTTCATGATTATTTTTTCCTGTCTTTCTACAAATTTAATATCAAATCTTTTAAAAATACTGTTTCTACCTAGAACCATATATGGTAGAGTGTCTGGTAGGACTGGAACAAATACGGAAAGATTGTCAAATTCCTCATAAACTGAATCACGACCTTTTACTAACACCACCTTATCTATTCTACTTGGGATATTGCTAAAAGCACCTCCAGCCCCAATTGCATCTCTAGCATTTGTGTTTAAATCCATTTCAAGGATTTCAGCTAATTCACGTGGTAAAAAATTTGTTGTTGCTCCTGAATCAACTAATGCTATTGATTTTATTGCTTGTTTACCATGAATTAATTTAACATGGACTAGGGGAAGCTTGTATGTGTGATTAGTTTTAGGATCGGCATAACTTACATAATTGCATCGAATTGACGAACTTAGCCGAAATCTGTTTGACAAAGCAAGAGCGACAAATTACAATAACATTACTGTTTCTTTTGGAATTTTCATTATGAAAGGTTCTTTATTTGGATACTTCTCTTTAGCCTTGTCATAAACTTCCTTAGCTGAACTTCCACTAGCGACTATTTCCTCACCAACTACTGCGATCCAATCACCTAAGTGTTGACCTAATTCATCGCTGATTGACATAACATACTCATATTCGCTTTTCATTTTTCTTCCTCTCTCTTGCTTCTCCATGACGTATATATCTTGAACGCTCCATATATCTGGGTGTGTGTATTATCAACTAGAAAAATCAACTATTTTCACTCCTTCGTCGCTGTCCATAAAAGCATTGCTTCTTCTACGGCTTCAGTGAGGTTTCCTTTCTTCATGCCTTTTTTTTTATATACGGCATTTCGAAACTTGTGATCCACTTTATCATCTATAACTAAATTAATTTTACCCATATGTATGCCCTAATCATAATTATCGTTTCTCTTATATAAGTAGATATCCACAAATCCACAATCTTTATATTTTATGGATATATAGATATGTGGAGATATGGATAATTACGATTTCAGAAAAATAAGAGGCAATAAAAGCGATTTCAAAATCAAAATCAGTAATTGAAGTATTACACTGAACTTCTGCTGGACTTGCCTGGTAGAGGCTCAGGATGATAATTCATCCTAGTATGATCACAAATATTAAACACGATTTGGCCATACCAATTAAATGGTACTTAGAATACCGACTCAAATTCCAGGTTTTGATGAACTAATTGAGGGAGGGCTTCCTATTGGCAGTATTGTGTTACTTGCAGGAAATGCTGGAAGTGGAAAGACCTTGTTTTCTTCACACCTAATTAACGCAAACGCAAAACATGGAAGAAGCCTCTACTGTGGCTTTTTTGAAAAAAGGGAGCACTTTATCGATAATGCAGAAAAGTTTGGCTTTCCATTTAAAAAGTTATTAGAAGAAGGAAAACTGGAAATTTCTGAATTTTTCCCAATATTAGAAGAGGGGATGACCATGCTTGTTTCTGCTATAGAAGCAGACATTCAGAGAATAAAACCATCCTTATTAATAATTGATTCAGTTTCAACTTTGGCAGGTGACGTCAAAGGCCGTCAAGAGGTGAGGATGCTTTTGAAAATGATTGATCAAATTACAAAATCGCAGAACATAACTGTGATTTTAGTAACTGAATTGCCACTTAATGTAAACGTAGTTGGGTTTGGCGTCGAGGAATTTATGGCAGACAGCATCATCATGCTTCGATATGTTGAGGTGGATGGAATGATTAAGCGATGTCTTGCAATAATGAAAATGAGGGAGACAAGTCATGATATGAACATTCATGAGTACATTATTGAAAATGATGGCATGCATGTCAAAGACAGATTGAGAGGTGTTGATGGCTTGATGATTACCTCATCTAAAGTTAGACAAGACTATTCTAAATAAAATAAAAAAAGAAAAAACTTATTCTAACTTTTCTTGTTAGAATACTTTGTAATGTATTCTTTTATGGCTGCTTCAAGTGACTTTTTAAAATCGCCTTTTCTTAGGCCGGATTTATGGTATATCACATCACGAAACTCTTTTAAGAGTCTGTCGTCAAGGTTTGCAGTAATTTGAGCCATTTCTATCCTCTCTGCACTCCGTTTTGTACCTGTTTGCTAAATGTTGCACCAGAACCAGTTATTATAACAACTGGGATTGGTCTTCCGATCTTTATCTTGCCGTTTGTATCTCCGTCGTATGCGATAATGATCGTTGCTTCTTGACCTGCTCCAAGAACCGGAGAATCGGCTACGTCAGCAGCGGCAACACCACCAGTTAAACTTATTGCAAATTTCCTATCAGCTGGAGCTGCTGCACTGAGAGCTCCACCACCAGCCTCCCAAACATAGTTACTACCATATACTTTGATGGTATCAATCGTTACGGAGCCAGCTCCTTTGTTTCTTACATATATGGCGAATCCATCACTATCCCCAAGATGTCCATTTACAGTGCCACCTACAGCAGCCATTAGACCTTCTCCAGTCTCTATTATTCCATCTGCATCTGTATCAAAAGCATTATGTGCTTGCAAATCAGTCACATCTCTTGCATCATATCCAAATATCTCAAGTGATTCAATGTTTGGTGTTTGGATAGTAGTATCTGTAAAGAATCCCTGTGCAAATACGAATATCAAAATGCCACCTACTACGGAAATTGCAACCATAAGTAAGGTTGCGATAATAGGCGCAACTGCTCTTTGACTGTACTTGTAGTCATTGATTGTTTTCATAGTCCAGTCTAACTTTGTAACTATATTTATAGTTTATGTGGATAACTATCTACCTATTTATAAAGAAGACAAGTAACATATTCATTCCATGATAAATCATATCACGAATAAAAAAACACTAAATTTATGCGCTGTGCTCTGCCTTGGCGCGTTTTGCAAAGTCTTTAGCACCGTCAGATTTTGAATATCTTATGATATAGTCAAGCATTGCTTCCTCAAGTGACTTTTTAAAATCGCCTTTTCTTAACCCCATTCTTGTATATATGACGTCTCTGAACTCTTTTAGTATCTCTTCATCTATTTTCGCATTGATTTGTGTCATACTACAATTCTATAGATGTGATGCATTAATAAAGTTAACTATAAAAGTTAGGTAACTAGTTAAATATAATTTACAAGAGAAAACAACATTCTTACACATCTTTTATTCTTAGAATTACGTAAACACATAATGCCAGATAAAGGCCATATAGACATACAAACTATTATAATCCTTGGAATTTTGTTCGTTTTTTATGTAATTGGCGATATAGCCACTACCTTATGGCTGATCTCAAACCATCCTGAAGGCATATCGGCTGAATCAAACCCACTTGGAATCTATCTTTACACTCAACAAGGAGTGTATGGAATAATGGCTGCCAAATTGCTTGTTTTTATAGCCATTTCTTTGATGGCAATTTTGATCGAATATCATTACAAACATGAAACAAAGGTTATGCTTGTTAGCAATTATTCGATTTTAGCTCTAATGGCGCTTTCATTGATCGTTTTAACAGTTAATGTCATGATGATTTACACACTTAGCCTTCAAGAAGGCTCGTATGAAAGCACGTTTTTGTTCCGTACATACGTAGTAATGTTTGCAATGACGCTAGGCGGGCTGATCTTACTTCCAAAGTTTGTTCCAAGTACTTTGGGAATAGTTGAGATAATCTTGATTTTTGTAGTAATTTTAGGCCCTCTGGCATTTTCTCCAGGAATATATCAATTCCTGCTTGCAAATAATGTGGTAAATTTTGGTGCCTATGTTGGAGCAAATGTTGGCATTATAGCAATGATGATCTATGGCATGAATCGTCTATACAAGCAAATCATTCCTAAAAAAACTAAAAACACAACATAATGTCTCAATACAGTTAACTAGATCGGAATAACAAAAAGTTGTATTCACAAATTTGTTTCATTTAATTAATACAATTAACAATAAAAACTTTTAAGCAAACCGATCGTCAAATTTTTGAATGAGATATCTTGGTTTTAAACAAACTATAGGTTTTTTCATAATGTTAATGGTTGTACTAACATTTTCAAATTCGTATTTTATAGCAGCACAAGATGAATTTGAAAATATTTTCTTAAGGCTGGAATTTTCACCATCTGTAGTAGAAACTGGGACGGCAAAATATCCTATTGGATATGTGCAGGTAGTGGACTCGAAAGGCTCTCCAGTTTTGGCGCCTGAAGACTTTGTAATCGAACTTACATCATCTGATCCCTCTATTGCATCAGTGCCATCTGAGGTTATAATCCCAGTAAATATGGATTATGTAAATTTCCCTATCAGTGTTACAGACAAAGAAGGAGTCGCTGACATTACTGCTTCCTTTCAGGGCCAAGAACTGACAAGGCCATTTAGAGTGGGCGGTATCAAAGTAGACGTTCCCTTAAATGTCGATCTCGAACTTAACATCCCAACATCAAACATGCACGTCGGCTCGCTTATGCCTCTATCTGTATTTTTGAATAACAGTGGCACAATCTTACAAGCTCCAAAGGACATAAAGGTCAGGTTTGAATATGACAGGTCGTTACTTCAAATGCAAAATGATGAAGTAACCATAAAGCAGGGAAATTATTATGCGATTACAAACGTTAGAACATTAGATAAAACAGGAACTGCATTTATAAAAACAATAACAGCTGAACCGCCATTAGAAAACATTGAGAAAATAGCCATTTCATCGTCCTTACCAAAAAAACTAAAAGTTGATATTTATCCAAATACTGTTATCCAAAAATTCGATCGAGAGATTGACATATTTGTTAGTCTGCTTGATGAAAATGATAATCCCATTAAAGCAGAAAAAGATATACCGATAGAAATTTTTTCAAATTTACTTTCACTGGATAATGAACTTGACAAAAAATTCAAAAACGTAAAACCTGTCATAAAAAATGGACAGTGGGGATTTTATTATAAAGTAGAAAACATCTTATTTCAAGAAATTAGTCGTCAAAATTTTGTTGGAGTGTCATCACTAGGATATGGACAAGCACTAGGTGGCTTTAATGTACTTGAAGAACTTGATGAAAAAAGTGTGCTTGCTGAAAACAAAACCATAGCGCTATTTCGGCCTTCAGTCATGCCGCCTGATTCAATAGGCATTGTTGTTTATCAGCTCAGTGCAATAAAAGGCAGCGACGATGACCAAGAGGCAATAGATGCCCTCATCGCGGCAGGTAAGTTAGATATTCACCCCTTTGCAGATGACGAAAAGTATGAAGAAGGAGACTTGTATCCGATAAAATCAAAATATGAAGATCTTAGTTTTGATGCTTTGAAGACAAGAGTTGGTACAACTGATGAGAGAATTATCAAAGTCATTAATGGGGGCGAAATGTCAGGAAAGCGAACTTTTGGCACGGCAATTATTCAAAGTGGAAAAGATGGAACCGCAACAATTTCAGTTGCGGTTAAAGGTTTAGCTTCGGCATCAAATACGATAATGACTTTAGACGACGACTGTTTGCCTGCCCAATGCTTTATTCAAAGTTTAGCTCCCGGACCAAGCACGATAACAGTTTTAGATCCAAAAATTCCTCATGAAACACTAATTTTTTCCCCAGCGGGAAAAAATAGAATAGTGTTCAATAATGAAGGATTAGCGGATTTTTATCTGGTTTTGCTTGACTCTGCAAAAAGGCCAGCGCCATCTCAAAATCAAATCGCTTTTTCTATCAAACCGATAAACGAATTACTCGAAATTTCATCTACGAGTAATAATGTTAACATTAAAGCTAAAAGCAGTTCATTTGCAAGAGAGCTTGAAACTGGGAGAGCTATAATTCAGGTTTCTCCAGTTGGCACCGATATAAATCCAAATCTAGGAATTCAATCAGTATTTGAAATCGCACCAGCTTCGTCCACAGCAAACATTTTCATTCCATTTAGCAAAATAGTTGGATTGGAAAAAAGGACTCATCAATTTGGAACAATACAGTTAAACGACTTTTTTGGCAATCCTGTTAAAGTTACAAGCAGCCTTCGAGTAGAATTATCGTCAAATAATACCAATCTTGTACAAGTTCCGTCAAGTGTTACAATTCCTTCAGGCAAGTCTTTTGTAACATTTCCAATAGATACATTTGGTGAAACTGGGACAATAAAGATCTCTGCTAATGTCAAAGGATTCTATGGCTCTGAAGCAACACTTGAACAAATCCCATTTGTAAAGGAGCTTGTTATATTTCCTGTCTATCCAGAAGGGCCTATAAATCCTGGCAGTAGTTTTGAGATACAAATCTTTGTTGATGATGAGAATGCAGTTGCAGTTGAAGGAGTAGAACTAGAAGTTTTCCCAAGCTCAAACTCTACTGTATTTCCGCCTTCTGTGACAACTGATAAAAATGGTGAAGCTTTTGTACTTTTCACAGCAGGTGCTGCACCTGCCACGTTGGATATATTTGCATCAAAACCAGGTTATACACCAGATCAAACAACAATATCATTTGAAGTCATAGGTGAAACAACTGGCGCCCAAACCATATTGGGCATCCCTCCTTTGTATCTGTATTTGGCTATAGCTGGTGCAGCTGGCGGCGGAGGATTTATGGCCTTTAGGATCCTACGAAAACCAAAGGTAATTACAGAAGAGGAAGCCGCAGAAGAAGAGATTTAGTATCACTTTTTTTGCCTTTATAGAAACAAAGCAAGATGGCCACCGGAGGTTGTCGGTAGAGGTTCATAGCAAGATCTCAGCTCAAGTCAATAGATTTTTACTAATAATCCTTTAATATGTCATCAAGGTGGATTGGATCCCAAAAAGGTGTATTAGAAAATGAGTATATTTGGAGAATCAAAAGATGTAGGCCAACAAGGCAAGATGGAAGATGCCATTCTTACACAACAAAAAGAGGCAGTAATACCTACAGGTATTCCAGGCTTTGATGAGGTACTAGGACAGGGCCTCCCTACAGGTAACCTGTATCTTGTATCTGGCCAGATTGGAAGTAGCTCTTATCAGTTTGTACAGCAAATTTTGTATAACACACTAATTTCAAAAGGAAAGGTAGCATACTATACTGTTGAAAATTCAAGTACCGATATCATTCAAGACATGCAGCTTGTGGGAATGAATATCCAACAATATGTTGATGAAGGGTCTTGGGTCTTTGGCAGAGTAATTCCACCCTCTATGAAACAAATCATCGAGGTATTACCTGAAATCCCAATGGAGCAAAGAATTGAGCTTGATGCCTCATTTACAGCCTTGATGAATCATTATTATGATATGATCAAAGAAGGCCGTAATACTGTATTGAATCTTCCATTATTGGTGAGAAGCTTCCCATTAACCGAGATACAAAACCTGCTGTTTTATGTAACAGGTGTTGTTAGAAGATATGGCGGAATCCACTTTGTTTTGTTAACCGAAGGTGCACATGATCAAAGCACAATGGTTACAATAAAAGACACTGTAGACTCTGTATTTGAGGTTTCAACTGCACTAAGGGGTGCCGAGATTGAAAACATCGTTACAATATCAAAGATTAGAGGGATGATGCCAAAGGCAAGGATAGTAAGACTGGCACAAAGAGAATCAGGACTTGCAACTGAAACTATCAGAAGAGTTCAGTAAATTTAGTTCACATGGTTTTGTTAACCAATTTACCAGTGTCAAAATTCACAAAGGCTTTAAACTGTTTGGTAACCTATATGACATAGGACATGAGTACAAAAGAGTTCAAAATAATCCGAAATGAGATTAGAGAATTGAGAATGTTATACAAGAATCTAATTGATAAAATCATTCCACTGGAAGAACCAACTCCAAGTGATAAATCTGCGATTGAAAAGAAAGAAGAGATTATAGACGAATCCTCGTTGATGAAGACATTGGATTAGCTTGTTTGAGGTTAATGCCAAGAAAAGTGTCTTAAAGGTAATAGGCAAGCTTGATTCAAAGAAAAAAGAAAAGCTAAAAGATATACTGGTAACACTAAAAGATAATCCGGTTCCTGTTCGAATCTATGATGTGGCCAAACTCAAGGGATATGATTCCATATACAGAATAAGAATTGGGAGCTTGAGGTTGGTATATGAAGTATACTGGTCTGATAAGAAAATTACAATACATAAAATTGATGAGCGCGAACGTGTCTATGAAAACATGTAGCACTTTTTTGACTAGACTGGCGGTTCGTATCTATACAGTTTTTGCATGTGTCCAACTTTTTTAATTCAGTACCTCAAAATTCAAAAGCCCAAATGCAACTAAAATGTATAAAGAAAAAGCGGTCTTGCAACTGATAATTAGAAGAGTTCAGTAGAATACAGATTATCTAGTAAGAATTAAAAATTCAATCATTTTATTTCACCAATTACTCTTGAAATTTCTGTTTTGTCTATTCCTATTACATTTGATACCTTCAAGTAATCCTCTTCTGTAAATTCTGAAAGTACATGAGATATCTTTTGAGCGCCGCATAATTTAATTACTTTTTTCTTCAATTCAGCAAATTTGGTATCAGAATACCACATGAGAGCATAAATGTCAGCAATATCCTTTATCCGTTTGCCTTCTTTGTCCCTATTTGTTACAGAGTTGATTTTGAAATTTTTATCTCATTTTCTGGATACAAAGCGTTCTTCCTCCTTCTTCATTAACATCTCAGCCGCCTCCATGCACGGCCCTCCCTCCTCGAGGAGGTCCACTACCAGCTGTGGTATGGATACAACATTTAAACCATTTTTGTTTGAAGCGTTGTAGAAGACATGAATGTCTTCGATCAGCACTCTTGTGTTTCCCTTTCCTGCAAGTCCATCCTCTGTCAGAATCCTGTGCCACTTTTCTCTGTCCTTTGGATTTATGTAAAAGTCTATTCTGGACGGAAACAGATAGTGTTGCACGAAATTTTCTGCCTGGTATGTGGTGAGTGCGTATTGCAGCTCAGTTTTCTTTAGCAGCTCAAGTGGCTTCTTTACCATGTATTCTCTAAATTCCGGCCTTTTTCGAAGATCGCACCAAAAAAGCACGAGCTTTCTGTAATCCTTTACTTTTGTACCCTTCACCAGTCCCATTTTTTCCAGTTTTTTGAGAAACTCAATAACCCATGAAATATTTGCGCCTGAATTCTTTACGATTCTGTATTTTGTAAGCCTCTCCCGTGGGTGGTTTAACAGAACTCTGAGTATCTTTTCTCTGACGTATCCCCTCTTTTCAGATTGTACCAATGTGTTGGGTTGCTTTTTATACATATGTACTTACCAATATATTGGTAATATCGTAAGCATATAAGCCTAGCCAATATATTGGTTATGTAACTGCCATGCGAGTGGTATACTACCAATTACAGGTACAATTGCTGTAATCCTTACCTTTGCAGCAAATGATGCTGTAGCAAGTGTTGCTGCAACAAGGGGCGCCGAGATTGAAAACATCATCACAATATCAAAGATTAGAGGCATGATGCCAAAGGCAAGGATAGTAAGACTTGCACAAAGGGAATCAGGACTTGCAACTGAAACAATTCGAAGAGTTCAGTAATCTCATAAAACTTCTTTTAAGTAATTTACCAGTGTCAAAATGTATAATGGCATTAAACTGTTTGGCATCTTATGGACGTCATAGTCTTAACTTTTCAATTTTGTTTTTACCTTGTTGAGTATTCTTTCTGCCCATTTTATGGAGTCTTCTGCTTGGTTGCTACTCATCAAGTCTGGTTGATATTCTGATGCATTTTTAAGACTAAGCAGTGAGCTAAACTGCTTTTCTATGTCTTTGAATTCCGGACCAGCGAGGATCCCCTTTACTAGCGACAGTACATCGGTATGAGATCCTGAAGCGCGTTTGTTTAGATGAAAAGTCGTGAGTGCATCCAATGCATTAATTGCGCTGTGTACGCAATTCATTACAGCACTGTCAAATGCTTTTCGTTCTAGAGCAATTTTTGCCAATTGTAGCGAGTTTTCTGCTTTTGTAATGTAATTGACGTACTTTTGAAACTCAACATCTCTTGTCATTTTGTCATACTTTCCAAATTTTTGCCACAGATCATGGTATGATTTGCAATAATTGAACGCACCAGATCACTGTTCTTCTTTGATACAAATTCTTTTTGCGAAAATATTATTGGTGCAAGCTCAGTCTGAAACATCTCTGTTACTTCTACTATTGCTGTTGAAGCTATTTCGCTTGTAGCATCAAAATCATTTGATATGATCAAGACGTCTATGTCACTGTCTTCTTTTTCTTCTCCTTTTACAACGCTGCCAAATAGAGCTGCAGAAATAATGATTTTTTTATCAAGATTCTTTTTTAGAATTTTAAGTAATTCTTCAAGAGTTTTTTCCTCAGCTTTGAAGATCGGTTCAATTATTTTATTTAAGATATAATTTTTCTTATTAAATGATAGCTGGTGTGCTCTTCCAATTGGTTGAACTCTGATGATGCCGAGCTTTTCAAAATCATGAATTGTAAGTGCAGTCCCATTAACAGAAACGTTTGCTGTTTTAGCAAGACCTCTTATGGTGAAGATTTTGCCATGATACCTAATCATTGCCCTAAGTAAACCGATGGCCACTCTGTTGCCAAGTACCTGTTCTAGGTAGTCATGAAATTGCATTATTACGTCCTTTATTTATGAC
>Ga0213870_1000625_pt1 | contig 16394 bp, 15 predicted proteins | sample WICALVC2017_Meta_FD_160119 | JGI IMG/M metagenome (GOLD analysis project Ga0213870, IMG submission 160119) | Freshwater microbial communities from subterranean cave lake in Wind Cave National Park, South Dakota, United States - WICALVC2017 | ecosystem: Environmental > Aquatic > Deep subsurface >... | reverse complement strand
GAAACCGACGGCGGCACGGGCATCCGGATGACGTGTGAGGGCGCGGATCTGCCGACCGACTTCAGGAACCTGGCCTGCCGGGCGGCGGAGCGCGCGCTGGCGCGGTGGGGGCGACGTCAGGGAATCCGGCTCGTCGTGCGGAAGCGATTGCCGGTGGCGGCCGGGGTCGGCGGCGGCAGCAGCGATGCAGCCGCGACCATCCGAGCGCTGGCGACCCTTCTGGAGACCGGCTGGTCCAGCGAGGACATGGCCGCCATCGGGGGAGAAGTTGGCAGCGACGTCCCTTTTTTCTTCTATGGGCCGACGGCGCTGGTCGAGGGGCGGGGCGAGCGAGTCTCTCCGCTTCACGTGGAGGGCGAGCGCTGGATCCTGCTGGTCAATCCCGGCATCGCGATTCCGACCGCCTGGGCCTACGGGAAACTGGCGGCGACTCGGACGAATCGGGCGCAGCTGTCGGAGCGGCTCCCGCATATTGCACCCAATCCGGTCACGGGTGCGCCGCCGGTGGTGACGTGGCCCGATCTGCGCCCGCTGATCGGGAACGATTTTGCCCCGGTGATGGAGGCCGAGTATCCGGTCCTGCGGGAGATTCGGCTGGGGCTCGGCGCGCGCGGGGCGGAGGCCGCCATGCTCTGCGGCAGCGGCTCGACCGTCTTTGGCCTGTTTGCCGACGCACGCGCGGCCCAGGCGGCGGCTGAAGGGCTGGATCGGCGTCCCGGCTGGAGCGTGTGGGTGACCAAGACGCAGGGCCGGCCGGCGGGGACCTGCTCGGTGTAATCCCCACCACAAAATACAGTCTCAGGCCGGCGTGGGGCGCTACGTGTTGAGGACGAGGCAGGTATTGGTCTTGATGACGCCGTCCACCGCCCGGATCTTCGACATCAGCAACTCGCTGAGCGTCTCCAGGTTTTCGGTTTCGATCTGCACGATGAGGTCGTAGTTGCCGCTCACAGTGTACGCGGCCTTGACGCCGGAAATACGCTGGATCGTCTTGTAGGCGCTTTTGGTGTGGTCGCCGGCCACTTCAATCAGGATGAACGCGGCCAGGGCCATGAGGCGGTCTCCCAACTCGGCGGACGGTAACAGAGGGACGCGGGCAAGTCAAGGCTGCGAACGCCCGGCGCGCAACTGCGCAATCCCGTCGAGAATTTCCTCGTCCCGGGCCGTCATGCCGGGCAGCGTGCGCAGCAGCCGGGAGCGCACCAGCGTGTCGAGGTCGTCGAGCGTCCGAATGTGCAAGCGCTCGGAGAGATGGCGGACGAGCGAGGGGCTGAAGCCGGGGAGCGCGAGCCAGGGCGCCAGTTCAGGCGGAATCTCTTCGAGGGGCAAGGACGTCGCCTCGATCCGTCCGGTCTCACACAAGAGAGTAATCTTTCGGGCCAGGTCTTTGCCAATCCCTTTCAGCGCGATCAATTCGCCACGGTGGGCCAGTTCGCCGGCATCCTCCGTGAGGTGCTCGATGAGATGGGCGGCCCGGCGGTAGGCCCGGACACGGAACGGATTCGCCTGTTGCTGTTCCAGCTCGTCGGCAACGCGCCGGAGTTCACCGGCAATGAGATCGTTGCGCGGGGGGACCATGACGGGAGTATACGACATCCCGGCATTGACAGCGTTTCCAAGCCCTATGGTATCATCCTCTCGCGATGCAGATCACGGTGAACGGCGAGGCTCGCGTGGTCACGGAGGGCCAGTCGGTGGCGTCTCTCCTGGCCGAGCTCGGCATCCAGGCCGAGCGAGTCGCCGTGGAGTTGAATGGCAAGATCGTGGACCGCCGGGCGTTCACGGACACCTCGTTGAGCGACGGTGACCGGGTGGAAGTCATCGGCTTTATCGGCGGCGGCGGGGGCGGGAGGAGTGATGACGATGCAGAACGATCGGCTGACAATTGCCGGGATTGCATTCCGCTCCCGCCTGTGGGTGGGGACCGGGAAGTATAAGGATTTCATTGAAACGCAAAAGGCCATCGAAGCGTCGGGCGCGGACGTGGTGACCGTGGCCGTGCGCCGGGTCAACATCACGGACCACAAGTCCGAGAACCTCCTCGATTACATCAGCCCCAAGACCTACAAGATCCTACCCAACACAGCCGGGTGCTATAACGTTGAGGACGCGCTGCGGTATGCCCGGCTCGCGCGCGCCGCCGGTGTCTCCGATATGGTGAAGCTGGAGGTGATCGGCGACGAGAAGACGCTCTTCCCCGACACGGCGGGCCTGATCGAAGCGGCGAAGATTTTGGTCAAGGAAGGCTTCATCGTGTTCCCCTACACCAACGACGACCCGATCGTGGCCAAACGCCTGGTGGACGTCGGCTGTCCGGCCGTCATGCCCCTTGCCGCGCCGATCGGCTCCGGTCTGGGCATCCGCAACCCGTACAACCTCAAGATCCTCATGGAGGCCGTGAACGTGCCGGTGATCGTGGACGCGGGCGTCGGGACGGCGTCGGATGCCACTCTGGCCATGGAGTACGGCGCCGATGCTGTCCTGATGAACACCGCCATTGCCGGCGCGAACGAGCCGATCCTCATGGCGGAAGCCATGAAGTATGCCGTGTGGGCCGGGCGCCTGGCCTTGAAGGCCGGCCGGATTCCGCGCAAGCTCTATGCCACCGCCAGCAGCCCCATCGAAGGGATGCTCTGAGTCGGCCGGCATGGCCCTGGTCGATTTTTCGCTGTATCTTGTCACCGACCGTTATCGCACCGGCGGCCGGCCCCTCCGGGATGTGGTCCATGCCGCGCTTCGCGCCGGAGTGCGCGCCGTGCAACTTCGCGAGAAGGATCTGCCGACGCGCGCGCTGCTGACGTTGGCGCGTGAGCTGACGGATCTCGCCAAGACCTATGAAGCCAGGGTCCTCGTGAACGATCGCGCGGATGTCTGCCTGGCGGCCGGCAGTGCGGGCGTCCATCTGCCGGCGGAAGGCATGCCGGCGTCCGCGGTCCGCGGGCTGGTGGGGCCCGGCCGGTTGATCGGCCGGTCGGCGCACTCAGCGGATGACGCGGCCCGTGCCGACACGGACGGTGCCGATTTCATCGTGCTGGGGCCGATTTTCGACACGCCGTCCAAGCGCGCGTTCGGTCCTCCGATCGGGTTGCGCGAACTGGAGCGCGCGCGGACGCGATGCCGGGCGCCGCTCTTCGGGATCGGCGGCATCACGCAAGAACGCGTTCACGATGTGGTGACGGCTGGCGCGCACGGCGTGGCAGTCGTCGGGAGCGTGTTGGAGGCCGAGGAGGTCGAGCGCGCGGTCCGCGGGCTGTTGCGCGCGCTTGAAGGCTAAGGGCGCCTGTGTCTGCGCGCCCCGGTTGGTTGACCCATTCTCGGGGCGATGCTAGAATGACGTCGCGTTGAGAGCGCATGACCTCTCTGGATTGCCGGAGCGGCGCGACGATGGCCGAGATGAAAAAGACTCCGGGGCGACTCAGTTCGATCCGTAATACGGTCAAAAAACTGACCGGCCGGTCCGAGGACCATCCGATAGAGGACCACATGAAGGACGAGCACGAGAGAGAACGGGAAAAACTTCTGGTGCAGATCCACTCCCTGGAGGAGGAGGTGCGCCGCCTGCATCAGGCACGGCACCAGCTCGAACAATCGAACAAACAGAACGACCGGCTCACCGAGGCCCTGCAGGAAGCCAAAGCCCAGATCGAGGCGATGCGGGCGGAAGTGGACAAGCTCACGGCGCCGCCGTCCACCTACGGCATCTTCACCAGCGTAAACAAAGACCAGACCGTCAACGTGTACGTCACCGGACGTAAACTGAAAGTCACTCTGCACCCATCCATCGCTCCCAAGACACTCCGAAAGGGCCAGGAAGTGATCCTGAACGAGGCGTTGAACGTCATCGAAACCTGTGGGTTCGACTTGCAGGGCGAGGTGGTCCGTTTGAAGGACGTCCTGGACGAGCGGCGGGCGACCATCACGTTGCGCACCGATGAAGAGCGGGTGGCCGAACTGGCCGAGCCGCTCCTCGCCCTGAAGCTCAGCGTCGGTGATCATCTTCTCTATGACACGCGGTCCGGCTACCTTCTGGAGAAGCTGCCGAAGTCGGAGGTCGAAGAACTGATCCTGGAGGAAGTCCCGGACGTCAACTACAGCGACATCGGCGGCCTCCACGACCAGATCGAGCAAATCCAGGACGCCGTGGAGATGCCGTTCCTCCACGCCGACTTGTTCAAGGAGCACAAGCTGCGCGCGCCGAAGGGCATCCTGCTATACGGCCCTCCCGGCTGCGGCAAGACGTTGATCGCCAAGGCTGTCGCCAACTCCATTGCCAAGAAGTTGGGACATCTGACGGGCAAGGACATGCGGAGCTTCTTCCTGCACGTCAAGGGACCCGAACTCCTCAATAAGTACGTGGGCGAGTCCGAGCGCCAGGTCCGGGAAGTCTTCAAGAAGGCCAAAGAAAAGGCGGATGACGGCTACCCGGTGATCGTCTTCTTCGATGAAATGGACGCCCTCTTTCGCACCCGCGGCAGCGGCATCTCGTCCGACATCGAATCCACGATCGTGCCCCAGTTTCTCTCGGAGATCGACGGGGTCGAACGGCTGAACAATGTGATCGTCATCGGGGCCAGCAACCGGCAGGACCTGATTGACCCCGCCGTGCTGCGACCGGGCCGGTTGGATGTCAAAATCAAGATCGATCGGCCGGACAAGGCCGCGGCCAAGGATATCTTTTCCAAATACCTCACGCCGGATCTGCCCTGGCATCCAGAGGAACTGGCGCGGGACGGCGGGGATGCCGCGAAGGCCGTCGCGCGGCTGATTGAACTCACCGTGGAGTCCATGTACGCGCTCAGCGAGGAGAACCAGTATCTCGAAGTCACCTATGCCAACGGCGACAAGGAGACCTTCTATCTCAAGGACTTCTCCAGTGGCGCGCTGGTGGAGGGCATCGTCTCGCGGGCGAAGAAATATGCGATCAAGCGGCTGCTGGCAACCGGCGAGCGGGGCCTCAAGGCGCAGGATCTGCTGCGGGCCATTCGCGACGAGTTCAAGGAACATGAAGACCTGCCGAATACCACCAACCCGGATGACTGGGCGAGGATTGCCGGCAAGAAGGCCGATAAGATCGTGCACGTCCGGACGATCACGATCGGATCAGGCGACTCACGGCGGATCGAGACCGTGACCACCGGCCACTATCTCTGACGCCGGCAGTCGCGCCCGGGATCACTGCATGACGATGACACGAGCCTGTGGAACCGAGACGGAGTTCGGGATCGTCACCCGCGACCCCAAGTCTGGCGACCCCGTGTCCAACTCGCTCTTTCTGATCAATCACTACCCGCGCGTTCCCTCGCCGAAAATCCTCTGGGACTACGAGAACGAAAACCCGCTCCTCGACATCCGCGGCTTCGAAGTGGAGGGGGAGCGGGAACGGCCGGGGCCGGATTACAATCGTCTGCTGAACAAGGTGCTGGCCAACGGCGGCCGCCTGTATGTGGATGGGGCGCACCCGGAATACTCGACGCCGGAATGCACGACGGCGCGGGACGTCGTCCTGCACGAGAAGGCGGGGGAGCGCATTCTCGCCGCCGCGGTGCGGGCGGTGGAGCAGGTGCGGGGACCCGGCAGTCTGCTTGTCTACAAGAACAACACGGACGGCAAGGGCAACAGCTACGGGTATCACGAGAACTACCTGGTGGCCCGCGCCGTCCCCTTCGAGCGCATCGCGCGCGCCCTCCTGCCGTTTCTGGTGACGCGCCAGATTTTCGCCGGGGCCGGCAAGGTCGGGGCGGAAAATCACACGTCGCCGGCCGTCTACCAGATCTCGCAGCGGGCGGACTTCTTCGAGACGCTGATGGACCTCAACACGATGGTGAAGCGGCCGATCATCAATACGCGGGACGAGCCGCACGCCGATCCCGTCAAGTACCGGCGGCTCCACGTGATCGCGGGGGACGTCAACATGGCGGAGTGCGCGACCTTCCTAAAGGTGGGTACGATGGCCCTTGTGCTGGACATGATCGAAGACAATTGGGCGTTCCCGGTGATCGAGCTGGACGATCCGGTCCAGGCGATCAAGGCGGTGTCGCGCGATCTGGAGGTGAAGGCGGACCTGCGGCTCGCCGACGGCACGGCGACGACGGCGGTCGCCGTGCAGTGGGCCTATCTCAAAGCGGCGCAGGACTACTACGCAAGCCATGAGCTGACCCTGCCCGTCAAGGACGTCCTGATCCGGTGGGAGGAGACGCTCGACAAGCTGGAGCGCGACCCCCGCGAGCTCGTCCGCGAGTTGGACTGGGTGGCCAAGCGCGACCTCATCGAATCTTATATGGACCGGAAGGGCTGCGGGTGGGAGGATTCGCGCGTGGCGATGATGGATCTCCAGTACCACGACATCCGGCCCGAGAAGGGGCTCTATTACACCCTCGAGCGCGCCGATCGGGTGGAGCGTCTGGTCATGGACGAGGACATCCGGAAGGCGGAGACGGTCGCCCCGCTCGACACCCGCGCGTATTTCCGGGCCGCGTGCGTGAAGAAATGGCCCCAGGAGGTGTACGCGGCGAGTTGGACGTCGGTGCTCTTCGACGTCGGCAATGCGGCGGTTAAGAAGGTGCCCCTCATGGAACCGCTGCGCGGCACCGAGGCGCTGACGAAAGACCTGCTCGACGAGTCCGAGACGGTGCACGCCCTGCTGGACAAGTTGAAGGCCTGACCCCATGTCCCTCTTTCTCGACGATCATGGCGCCAGCTTCTCCGATTTCCTCGTGAGCCGTGGGCAGGACATGCGGCGGCACGCTCCTCACGTTCCAGTGCAAGCGATGGGCGCTGGAGCCTCGGCATCCGCCGGTCTGCCGGCCGTTTCCCACGGCACCACTGTGCTGGCGATCCGGTTTCAGGACGGCGTGTTGATGGCCGGCGACCGCCAGGCGACCGAAGGGTTCCAGGTCTCCGGACGGCGCATCGAAAAAGTCTTCAAGACCGACGCGCATTCGGCGGTGGCCATTGCTGGCGCGGCGGGGCCGGCGATCGAGCTGGCGCGCCTCTTCCAAATCGAGCTGGAGCATTATGAAAAACTGGAAGGCGACGTGCTGTCGTGCGAGGGCAAGGCCAACAAGCTGGGCCAGATGGTGCGGGGCAACCTCCCGATGGCGTTCCAGGGGTTGGTGGCGATCCCGCTCTTTGCCGGCTATGACCTGAAGCGGCGCGAGGGGCGGATCTTCAAGTACGACGTGACTGGCGGGCGGTACGAGGAAACGGAGTACTACGCGACGGGATCGGGCGGCAAGGACGCGCGCGATACGATGAAACAACTGTACCGGCGCGGCCTTCCCGAGACGCAGGCGCTCAGCATCGCCTTGGAGGCGCTCTATAACGCGGCGGAGGATGATGTCGGGACGGGCGGGCCGGACCTGGTCCGGGGCATCTATCCCACCGTGAAAGTGATCGCCGGGGACGGTCTCCGCGATGTGGCGGAATCCCAGATCGCGGCGGCGTGCAGAACCTTGATCGATGCACGGCGCGAGAGGGCCTGACGATGGCGCTTCCCTACTACGTCTCGCCGGAACAGATGATGGCCGACAAGGCCGAGTATGCCAAGAAAGGGATCGCCAAGGGCCGCTCAATCGTGGCGATGGAATGCGCGGACGGCGTGGTGCTGGTGGCGGACAACCCCAGCGCGTCGCTCCACAAGATCTCCGAGATGTATGACCGGATCGCGTTTGCCGGCGCCGGCAAGTACAACGAGTTTGAGATGCTCCGCAAGGCCGGTATCCGGCACGCCGACCTCAAGGGCTACACGTACAGCCGGGAGGATGTGGCGGCCAAGTCGCTGGCCAACGCCTACTCGCAAACCATCGGGAGCATCTTCAGCGCCGATCCGAAGCCGCTCGAGGTGGAGCTGCTGGTCGTGGAGGTGGGACAGGACGAGAAGCCCAACGAGCTGTACCGGATCTCCTTTGACGGGAGTATCATTGACGAGCGGGGCATGGCGGTGATCGGCGGGAAGGCCGAGGCGCTGATGACATTTCTGAAAAGCCGGTGGACGAGCGCGTCCCTCTCGCTGCGCGAGGCCTTGCGGCTGAGTGTCGACGCGCTGGAGACCGTCACGAATCAAAAGCTGGGGCCGGACGTGCTGGAGGTGGCCGTCCTGGACCGCGCCCGTCCGGGCCGCACCTTCCGCCGGATCGCCCCCGGAGACGCGCGAGGACTCTTGAATTCGCCATGAAGCCGCGCATCTTCGGCCTCGAAAACGAGTACGGCCTGATCTTCTCCCCGAACGGACGCATTTATCTCCCCATCGAAAAAATCCTCGGTTACATCTTCGAAGGGCTCATTCCCAACAGTTGGCCCTCCAACGCGTTTCTCGTGAACGGCGCGCGCTTCTACCAGGACACCGGGTGCCACCCCGAGTATGCGACGCCGGAGTGCGACAGCATTGCGGAGCTGGTCGCGCATGACAAGGCGGGGGAGCGCCTCCTGGAAGCCTGCCTGCCGGCCGCCGAGGAGCGTCTCCGGGAGGAAGGCCTCTCGGGCTCGATCTACATCTTCAAGAACAACACCGACTCGTTGGGCAACACGTACGGCTGCCACGAGAACTTCCTGATGCGGCGGGACGTGGATTTCTGGAAAGCCACCGAGCAGCTCATTCCCTTCTTCGTGACGCGGCAGATCGTCGCCGGCGCCGGCAAGGTCCTCAAAGTCTCTGGCAAAAACCAGCTGTTCATCTCCCAGCGAGCCCAGCACATTCACGAGAAGACGTCGTCGTCCACCACGTCCTCCCGCAGCATCATCAATACCCGGGACGAGCCCCACGCCGACGCGGAAAAATACCGGCGGCTGCACATCATTATCGGCGATTCGAACATGTCGGAAGTAGCCACCTACCTCAAGGTCGGGACGGCGGCGCTGGTCCTCTCGATGATTGAGGATGGAATGACCGTGGCCCGCATGGAGTTGGACGACCCGGTCAAGGCCATTCGCGAGATCGCCCGCGACACGACGCTCAAGAAGAAGATCAAGCTTGAGGACGGGCGGGAGTTGACGGCCATCGAAATCCAGCGCGTCTACCTGGAGTGCGCCCTGGAGTATCTCGGGTCCCTGGAGGAGGATCCGGTCGCCGCCGGGATCGCGCGTCAGTGGGAGCACACCCTCAATCGGCTTGAGGACGACCCCCTGCAGCTCTGCCGGGAGCTGGACTGGGTCATGAAAAAGCGGCTCATGCTCGAGTACATGGAGAAGAAAGGATGCGGGTGGGATGATCCCCGGATCACGATGATGGACCTCCAGTATCACGACGTGAAGCGGACGAGGGGCCTGTATTACCTGCTGGAGAAGCAGGCCCTGGCGGAACGCATGGTGTCCGAGGAGGCCGTGCAGCGGGCCATGACGAATCCGCCGCAGACGACGCGCGCCAAGGTCCGGGGCGACTTCATCCGATTCGCCCGCGCAAAAAACCGCTCCTATACGGTGGATTGGACGTATCTCAAGCTAAACGGATACTGGGAAGAGACCATCCTCTGCATGGATCCCTTCAGTGCGACCAACCGGCGCGTGGACGAACTCCTGGCTCAGGTGTCGGGCCAACGGGCGTTTCGCTGACGTGCGGCCACACTCACTGCGGCCCGCCTTCGTGCTCATCGCCTGGACGGCATGCTGGTGCCTGATCGTGGTGAGTGGATCACGCGCGGCTGAACCGGCGGAGCACGTCTTCACGACGAAGCAGGGAGACGTGCTGTATCTCACGGTGGCCGTGGAGGGGGCGCCGCGGTCGGTCCAGGGGCGCTTCCGCGACCGTCTCGTGTCCTTTTTCAAGACGGGGCGGGAGGGCAAATTCGGCGCGCTGGTGGGGATTGACATGGCCGACCTCCCGGACACGTCCGACCTGGAGGCGGAGATGGTCTATCCGGAGGGCGTACGGACCCGGGTGTTTCGCGTGGTCGTGGCGCGGGAAGATTTCCGTGAGCAGCGGATGACGCTGCCGAAGGAGCAGGTGGACCCGGACGCTGCGGCCTTGAAGCGGATCGCATTGGAGAAGGAAAAAGTCAAGGGCGTGCTGGCGGGTGTCACCCCGGACCGGCTCTGGGCATCGGGATTCCTGGTCCCGGTGGAGGGGCCTGTCACGGGGGCCTTCGGCAGCAGGCGCATCCTGAACGGTCAGCCGCGCAACCGGCACAACGGCGAGGACATTGCCGCATCACAGGGCACGCCGGTGAAGGCGACGAACGACGGCGTCGTCAGGATGGTGGACGAGCATTTCTTCAGCGGCAAGGGCGTCATTCTCGATCACGGCCTCGGACTGTTCACGATGTATTTTCACCTGGACTCGACGGCGGTCACGGAAGGGGAACGGGTGAAGCGGGGTGACGTGATCGGCACGGTCGGCCAATCCGGACGCGCCACCGGCCCGCATCTCCACTGGGGCGCCTGGCTCAACGGCGCCCGCGTCAACCCCTTCGCTCTCGCTAAGCTCCAGTTCGAGAAATAACGCCGACCCTGTGTCACCTCCGGGTAACCTTTCCGATATCCCGGTGTCAGAATGGATATGAACGACCAGCAGCGGGAGAGCACGGCCAAGTTTCTCTACGACATGGCGAAAGGGATTGGGCTGATTGCCGTGGTTGGCGGTATGGCGAATGGACAGGCCAATTGGCGGAGTGTTATGCTGGGCTCAACTGCAATGGTGGTGTTGTTCTTCAGCGCATATTGGCTTGAAAGGCGAGGGGATTGATGTTGGCCGACTGGACCTTTTTTGACAAGGTGATGCTCCTGGTTCTTGTCATGAGCCTATGCGTGGCGACCTGGAGTTACTTTTACACCCACCCGCGCAAGAAGCAGAAATAACTTCCGCCCGCCTTGTTTTCCTTCGTTGCCTTTCATCTGCGTCGAAAAGAGCGATACGTCGCAGGCAGCACCGACTTTCTGGTTGTGGAGCGTGCTGGTCCCGCCTTGACGTGTCTTTCCGGCGCGGGTATGCTGAATTTCCGTTGCGCAGCGAGGCACGCGCCTGAATCGTCAGGCGCGACCGGGCGAAGGAGGGCCGTTCATGGAAAAACAGGAGAAAAAGGCGGACGCCAAGCGGGGAGGCGCGCAGCCCAAGGACGAGGCCAAGGCGAGCGCGAAGGTTGCTGAAACCGGCAAGAAGCTGAAGGAAGAGATGGATAAGGTGATGGACGAAATTGACGACGTTCTGGAAGAGAACGCCGAAGAGTTCATCAAGAATTACGTGCAAAAAGGGGGGGAGTGAACGCGTTCTTTTCCCAGTTAAGGAGACCATGTGCCCGCTCCGGTGCTCAGAGAATGGGTGATTCGGCCTTCCGATCCCGATGCCTGTCGGCTGTTGACCGAGACGCTCGGTCTGCGGGACCTCACCGCCGCCGTTCTGGCGGCAAGGGGGCACCGCACCACGGAGGCAGCCCGGGCGTTTCTTGACGGGGCGGCGTCGCCGGCGCCCGATCCCTTTCTGTTGACGGGTATGGAACAGGCAGTGGACCGGCTGCACCGCGCCGTCCAGTGCCGCGAGCGGGTCCTCGTCTACGGGGACTACGATGTGGACGGGGCTTCCGCAACCAGCCTCTATCTGCGCTTTCTGAACGGGCTGGGTCTTGCCGCCGATTTCTACATCCCGAATCGTATCAAGGAAGGATACGGGCTCAACGCCGATGCCGTCCGGCGCATCGCCGCATCCGGCGTTGCCGTCCTGATCACGGCCGACTGCGGTACCACCTCGCTCGACGAGATTGCGCTGGCGCAGTTTCTGGGGATGGACGTCATCGTCACAGATCACCACCTGCCGGGCGCTATCCTGCCGCCCGCCCTGGCGCTCTTGAATCCCTGCAAGCCCGACTCGGGCTACCCGTTCACGGGGCTTTGCTCCGGAGGGCTTGCGTACAAAGTGACCTCCGCCTACTACGCCAAGTATGGATCGGCGGAATCGGACCCGGACGGCGCGCTGGACCTAGTCGCGCTGGCGACGATTGCCGACGTGGCGCCGCTTCAGGACGAAAACCGCGCGCTGGCCCGGAAGGGTCTGGCCCTGCTTTCGCGGGGCGCCCGACCGGGCATTCGGGCGCTCAAGGCGGTGGCTGGCGTTGATGGAGACTGCGGGGTCGGGACGGTCGGATTTACGCTGGCGCCCAGGATCAATGCGGCGGGACGCCTGGGTGACGCCGCTGACGCGGTGCGGTTGCTGGTGACGGAGGACGAGCGGGAGGCCGGAGACCTGGCCGGTCTGCTCAACCGGCTGAACCAGGAACGGCAGCGTGTAGAAGCGGGGATCGTCGCCGAGGCCATGCAGGCCGCCGAAGCCGCGCCGCCAGGCCCCCTCGTGCTGGCATCACGGGGGTGGCATCAAGGCGTGGTCGGGATCGTGGCGGCCAGGCTCGTGGACCGGTTTCATCGGCCGGCCATTCTCATTGCCTTGAACGAGAACGGCATCGGGAAGGGATCGGCGCGCAGCGTGGCCGGGGTCAACGTGTTCGAGGCGATCGCGCAATGCCGGGATTCGCTCGACGCATTTGGGGGACATGCGGCGGCTGCCGGGCTGACGATTCGCGAGGACCGGATCCCGGCATTTCGAGCCCGCCTTACGGACGTCCTGCAGGGGCCGCTCAGCAGCCTAGCCTCGTGCCACCGGCTGCTCTGTGATGCCGAGGTAGAACTGCATGGGTGTTCGCCGGCCGCGGTTCTGGAATTGGGGCGGCTGGGGCCGTTCGGCTCGGGGAATCCGGAACCGACGCTGGTGCTGCGACACCTCCGGATTGCATCGGCGAGGATTGTCGGGGCGAACCATCTCAAACTGGCCGTCACGGACCGGAGCGGCCGGCGGCTGGATGCGATCGGGTTTAAGATGGGGACCTTGGAGTCACGCGGGCTGTCCCCGTCCGAACCGATTGACGTCGTCTGCGCCCTCGACATCAATGTCTGGAACGGCACGGAGCGGGTTCAACTCCGCCTGAAAGACGTGCGGACCAGCGTGAAGGACTGACGTATGCGCACGGCGACCCCCACCGTCACCAGCGTCCACGACCTGATTGCGCAGGTCCAGCGCTACAATCCCGGCGCGCAGGTGGACGTGATCCGGAAGGCGTATGAGTTCTCGGCGCGGGCGCATGAAGGCCAGGTCCGCCGCTCCGGCGAACCGTACCTGCACCATCCGTTGGCCGTCGCCGGGGTGCTGGCGGCCCTGAAGCTCGACGTGCCGGCCATCGTAGCCGGACTTCTCCACGATACGGTTGAGGATACGGTCTGCACGCAGGGGCAGATCGAGGAGGCGTTCGGCAAGGACGTGGCCCGGCTTGTGGACGGCGTCACGAAAATCGGCCAGATCCGCTTCAAGAGCGACGAGGAAAAGCAGGCCGAAAATTTCCGCAAGATGCTGATCTCGATGGCCGACGATATCCGCGTCATCCTGATCAAGCTGGCGGATCGTCTGCACAACATGCGCACGCTGAAGCACCTGAGTCCGGCGCACCAGCAGAAGGTCGCGCAGGAGACGATCGAGATCTACGCGCCGCTGGCGAACCGCCTTGGGATCGGCTGGATGAAGTCGGAGCTGGAAGACCTCTGTTTCAAGGCCCTGAAGCCCGACGTCTATGCGGCGCTGGCCGAACGGGTGCAGAAGAAGATCGAGGAGCGGGAGCGGGATATCCAGGAAGTCAGCGAGGTCGTGCGGACCAAACTGGCGGAGCACGGGCTCGCCGGCGAGCTGGTCGGCCGCTCCAAGCACCTCTACTCCATCTACCAGAAGATGGAGCGGCAGGGCGTGCCGTTCGACGAGGTCTACGATATCAGCGCCATCCGGGTCATCACCGACACCCCGATGAACTGCTATGCCATCATGGGTCTCATCCATGCCCTCTGGCGGCCGGTGCCGGGCCGCTTCAAGGACTACATCGGGGTGCCCAAGTCGAACCAGTACCAGTCGCTGCACACCACCGTCGCCGGGCCGAAGGGCGAGCACGTGGAGTTTCAGATCCGGACACAGGAGATGCACCGCGTCGCCGCGGAGGGAATCGCGGCGCACTGGACGTACAAAGAGCGGGGCGAGATCGACGAGGCGGAGAAGCGCGTCTTCAAGTGGCTGCGCCAACTGCTCGAATCCCACCAAGACCTGAGCGACAACCGCCAGTTCATGGAGTCGGTCAAGCTGGATCTCTATTCGGACGTTGTCTATGTGTTCACGCCCAAGGGCGCCGTGAAGGAGCTGGTCAAGGGCTCGACGCCGATCGATTTTGCTTATGCCGTTCACACCGAGATCGGTGATCACTGCAATGGGGCCAAGGTCAACGGCAAGATGGTACCGCTGCGCTATCAGTTCCGGAGCGGCGACACGATCGAAGTCTCGACATCCCCCAGCCAAGTGCCCCATCGGGACTGGCTGAAGTTCGTCAAGACCGCGCGGGCCAAGAACAAGATCAAGCATTGGCTCCGCGTGGAGGAAGCCAACCGGAGCCTGGAGATTGGAAAACGGTTACTGGAACGGGAGCTCCGCCGCCGCCACGCCGCCTTGGGGCCGCTGCTCAAGACGCCCCGCGTTCAGGATGTTGCCAAGGAGTCGGGGCTGCCGGACCCGGACGACTTATTCACGGCCATCGGCTACGGCCGCCTGTCCGCCATCCACGTTGCGAATCTTCTCTGTGCTGCCGGCGAGGAAAAGCCTGCCGCCGCCGGCGCCGTCGCGGACGCGGTGGAGAAGACGGCCGCCAAGCGCGCCGCGAGTGAGGACAAAGGCGTCAAGGTCAAGGGTGTCCATGATCTGATGATGCATCTCTCCAAGTGCTGCGGCCCGGTGCCGGGCGACCGGATCATCGGCTACATCACGCGCGGCCGCGGCTTGACGATTCATGCGGCGGACTGTCCCAACCTGGATGCACTGAATTATGACAAGGCGCGGCTGGTAGAGGTCGAGTGGGACCTGGTACGCCCCGCCACGGTCTCCGTCAAGATCTCCGTCCTGACGCTCGACAGGCCGGGGCTGTTGGCCGACGTGTCGACGGCCATCACTCATGCCGAGGCGAACATCAGTGGGGCCGAGATCACGACCAGGGAAGACTGCAAGGCCATGCTCGATTTCGTCGTGGCCGTGCACGATACGGCGCACCTGGATCGCGTCGTCACGGCCATCGAGAAGATTAAGGGGGTGCTGCAGGCGCGCCGGATACGCACCTGGCAGAAGGCGACGTAGCGATGGGGCCTGACACTGTTCTCTCGGCGTCGTTCCAGAGCGGGTGCAGGAGAAAACGGGGTCTGCGGTGCCACAACGGCGTGTTTTTTGCTGGTTCTTTAAGAGAGTCACATGCAAGCAACCATAGAAACAAAGATGCGAGGCGGGCTGGGAGTCGCCGTGGCAGTGCTGGTGCTTATTGTGGGGGCCTCCTATTACAGCATGCTTCAGTTCATTGAAACCAGCCAGATGGAGGCGCACACCCATGAGGTGCTGGCAGAGCTTGAAGAAACCATCTCCCTCATGAAGGACGCCGAGACCGGGAAGCGGGGCTATATCATCATGGGCGAGGAACAGTTTCTTGAACCATTTGACGCCGCTGTGGGGCACATTCATGACCAGGTCGCGCGTGTCAGGCAGTTGATCGCCGATAACCCCTCTCAGCAGCGAGCGCTCGATACCCTGGAGCTCTTGATTACGAAACGACTCGACGCTGACAAGGACGCGATCAGCCTGCGCAAGGCGGGATTCGAGCCGGCCCAGCAGTCCGTCTTGATGAACCAGGGCAAGCAGACGATGGATGCGATCCGGCAGGTGGTGGAGGGGATGCAGCAGGCAGAGCGTGCGCTCTTGAAGCAGCGGGAGGGGAAGACGCGCGCGCAGACCCGAAGCACGATGGCGCTGCTCATCGTTGGAACCGTCGTGCAATGTGCGCTGCTGGCGGCGGTCTATGTTCTCGTCACATGGGACATCGCCGGGCGCAAGCGGGCCGAAGCCGCATTACGGGACAGTGAAGAACGACTCCGGCTCATCGTGGATCACGCCAACGATGCGCTCTTCTTGCTCGACCCGGCAGGGGAGACCTGGTGGGCCAATCCCCAGGCGGAGAAGGTCACCGGCCGGCCCATGAGAGAGCTGGTGGGCCACCCGTTCCAGGCGTTCCTTGGATCACAGTCCAACGCCGTGGCTGAAGACAGGCTCGCCGCTGTCCGTCGCGGGGAGCACGTCTCGCCGCTTGTGGAATTCGAAGTGATCCAGCCGGACGGCCAGTCGGTGTGGGTGGAAGTGAGCAGCACCAGTGTGAAGAAAAACCAGGCAGTCATCGGGCGGCTCCTGGTGGTGCGTGACATCACCGAACGCAAAGCGATGGAGCAGCACCTTCGGCAGGCCGACAAGCTGGCGGCGTTGGGGACGCTCGTGGGTGGCGTCGCGCATGAACTGAACAACCCCCTCTTTGCCATCAGCGGCTACACGCAACTGATCGGTGAGAAGGTCACGCAGGGCC
>Ga0213870_1000624_pt1 | contig 16448 bp, 11 predicted proteins | sample WICALVC2017_Meta_FD_160119 | JGI IMG/M metagenome (GOLD analysis project Ga0213870, IMG submission 160119) | Freshwater microbial communities from subterranean cave lake in Wind Cave National Park, South Dakota, United States - WICALVC2017 | ecosystem: Environmental > Aquatic > Deep subsurface >... | reverse complement strand
CCCCCTGTGGTGCCCTGATTCAAACCATAGCCATATCCACGACGTCATTCCCAATTTCGCGGAACAATATAAGATAGGTGTCCACGGAATTCCTAATAATGCAATAGCGCAAGCCTGACCCCGATACTCTCGTATTTCATCTTTTGCCCCAACGGGAAAAGGGCAGACACATCGGTCTGCCCCTACGGAGAATTAGGATGTATTGGATGATTATTGGTAGGGGCGGGTTTCAAACCCGCCGTACCAGAAACACGATCTTGTCGTGACCGTATTTTCTTCCTCCCTACCTTGTGCCTTCTTCTAAGGCTTATTACTGGTTCAGCAGGATTGAGACATCGTTGCCACCAAAGAAAGTGGAACTCCTCACGGCCAGATCGCTCTTGCCGTCGCCATTAAAATCCCCAATCGCAACGGAGTACGGTTCCATCCCCCCCACGGCAAAGTTCGTGGCCAATCCAAACGATCCAGTCCCTGTGCCAAGCAAGATTGATACATTATTGCTATTGGTGTTTGCCGTAGCCAGATCGCTCTTGCCGTCGCCATTAAAATCCCCAATCGCAACGAAGTTCGGTTCCATCCCCCCCACGACAAAGTTCGTGGCCAATCCAAACGATCCAGTCCCTGTGCCAAGCAAGATTGAGACATTATTGCTACCGGGGTTTGCCGTAGCCAGATCGCTGTTTCCGTCGCCATTAAAATCCCCAATCGCAACGGAGTACGGGTATACCCCCACGGCAAAGTTCGTGGCCAATCCAAACAATCCAGTCCCTGTGCCAAGCAAGATTGAGACATTGGCGATGCTGCCGCCGCCATTCGCCACGGCCAGATCGCTGTTTCCGTCGCCATTAAAATCCCAAACCGCAACGGAGTTCGGGAATGACCCCACGGCAAAGTTCGTGGCCAATCCAAACGATCCAGTCCCTGTGCCAAGCAAGATTGAGACACTATATGTGAGGGTCTCAAAACCTAGAAAGGCCAGATCGCTGTTTCCGTCGCCATTAAAATCCCCGATCGCAACGGATGTCAAAGTGCCATACAAGGAAAATGCGGAGGCGGCGAAAGAAACTGGTTTGGTGAACGTGGCGGTACAGGTTTTAGACGCGTTCATTGTAACAAACCCGTCGGCGCAATCGGGATCCCCGCTAAACCCTTCAAATGACCCGCTGGTCGCGAAGCCTGTCAAGAATACCAGGGTTCCTTGAGCGTATTCCGAAGAACAGTCGTCCCCGCAACTGATCCCAACGGCGGGGACTAGCCCAGCCCCATTACCAGCCTTCGTTATCGTCAGGGTAAAGGTCGGGGTGGATGTGCCGTGAATCACGGTTATATTCACAGCAAGAGAACCTGTTTCATCCGGTGGGACGGTTACAATAATGCTTACAGTCGTCGTTGTCTCCGCGCCAACGATCGCAGTAGAGGTTCCTGTTCCAAGTAATTCGAGTCCCGCAAAAATAGAAATGGATACATTATACGTTCCAACGGCCAACCCCGTAAAAACGCCGGATGCAGTGGGGCCAGATACAGGGCTTGAAAGAATTAGATCTTGGGTCGCAGAGAAGAGTCCCTGTGTAATGGTGGCCGATACTCTCGTAATAGAGGCATGTTTTTGAAGGGCGGCTTTATGCCTCCCTCCCAAATCAACTGACGACAGATCAACAGAAATCGCAACGGTACCAGACTCTTCTCCCGCTCCGGCAATATCAGCAATATCAGACTGACTCACACTCACCGGACTGCTTGAAACGCCGCATCCTGCCAAAACAAAGATAAATAGAAAAAAGAAAATCGTTTTTTGAAATAGTTTTTTTTGTCATCATCAAATAGTCTCCTTTGGATTTTTTACTAAAATTTTTACTAAAACTGGCCACCTAAAAAAAACATATCACAGTATCTTGCATTTGTTCAATAACAAAATATATAGCGGTCGGAAGAGTTAAACAGTTTTTTGATTTTAAAGTTACTTCTTTTTTTATCATGCTACTGCCTTTAATAGAATATTTCCAAAATATATTTCTGCTTATCTTATCCCATTTATTTGTTCGAATTCTCCAGACCATTATACAGAGAACGTTCACTTGATAGACTAACTATAATCTACATATTTCCTCTGTAACAATACGGTTTTTACCGTATAGAGGCTGTTATTTATGGGAAAAACTACATGTAAAAACGTAGTTTTCTATTTGATTAAAAATAGAAATAGTAGAAATACGGTCAGGCTTGCGTTATTGTATTATTACTTTTTTAAAGGTAACTCTATACATACCAAAGGGGTGCGACCCCTACGAAGGTAGTCGCACAGGAACATGTGCCACACGGAACATGTCCCACACAACGGGACTGGGTGGTTCATCCTGTTTCTTCTCATCGTGGACTCCTCCTTGGTTTATGACCAATCAAATCCACTTATCTGATTCCATTTATTTGTTCGAATTCTCCAGACCATTATATCTTTCTTGAACTCGACAAATCATTTTTGACAATAAATGTCTTCTCATGCAACAATCCATGAACGTTATTAGGGTGGAGTTACTAAACATGGGTGCATCGGCGATTGGTTATGTCCCTATTTTTATTTTCCTTATGGTCACGCTTCTTTTTGGCGCAGGGACATTGTTCGTCAGTTATTTTGTTCAATCGCGTGTCTTTAATAAAGACAAACTGTCTGCTTACGAATGTGGCAGTGAGCCGATTTCAGATGCACGCATCCCTTATCCAGCACGGTATTACATCATTGCGGTTTTATTCGTCATCTTTGATATTGAGATTATCTTTCTCTACCCGTGGGCTGTTGCTTTTACAAAAGTGGGTCTGATAGGTCTTGTTTCAATGCTGATTTTTATCGCGCTTTTTGTTTTGGGATTTGCGTACGCATGGTGCAAGGGGGGACTTGAATGGGATTAACAGGACAATTTGAAGCCAATTTTATCACGACAACCGTTGACAATGCCGTCAACTGGGCGCGTAAAGGATCGCTTTGGCCGTTGACATTTGGATTGGCCTGTTGCGCCATTGAGATGATGGCCGCAGTGGCATCCCGTTACGATATTGACAGATTCGGCGCGGGAATTTTTAGAGGCTCTCCCCGCCAGTCCGATTTAATGATTGTAGCAGGAACCGTTTGCCGCCGAATGGCCCCCGTCATTCGCAAGGTATACGACCAAATGCCAGAGCCTAAATATGTGATCTCCATGGGATCGTGCGCGACATCGGGCAATATCTACAATAGTTACGCGGTGGTGCAAGGGGTAGATCGCTTTGTCCCTGTAGACATCTATGTTCCGGGCTGTCCTCCCACACCCGAGGCGTTGCTAGAAGGGATCTTGCGTCTGCAAGATCAGATCATGAAAAAGAAGGTCTTTGTCGCGGCATGAACATTCCGATTGGCATGGAGAATGGGGAATCTCATTCCATTGCACAAGCAATACAAAAAACCTATCCTGACTTTTATATCGGGGCTACGCTGTTTCGGGGCGATCTCTCGGTGCATATCAAAAAGGCGGGAATACTTTTTGTTGCACAATTTCTCCGCGATGACCCTGCATTGGATTTTGACTACCCGATTCATATTTCTTCTGTAGACGATATGGTAAGTTCGTCTACGGCAAGAGGCAGAAATCAAACTACTTTCGAAGATCGGTTTGAGATGGTCTACGAATTATTCTCCATCAGAAAAAAACATCAAGTGCGGATCAAGACGCGTGTGAGCGAACGCGACTGCACCATAGATTCTGTGACCGCTATCTGGAAAGGGGCCAATTATCAGGAACGCGAGGTCTACGATATGATGGGGATTAAATTTAATAATCACCCTGAATTAAAGCGGATTCTTTTGCCAGACGAATATACCGAAGGGTATCCACTGCGAAAGAATTTCCCCGTAGAAGGACGCGGCTGGCGTGATACCTTTGAGTTTTTAGATCAGGACGGGACGCCGTCTGCGGACGGCACGGCCACTGCGGACGGAACGCCGTCTGCGAAATGACATTCCTCACTTGTCCGCCAGATCACTACGGGATCGAATACGAGATCAATCCGTGGATGAATAAAAACGTTGGCACGGATGCGCTTTTGGCACACCAACAATGGAATGCCCTTTATACACTGCTGACTGCAGAATTGGGAATTTGTGTTGAGCAGTTGTCCCCCGTGTTTGGCCTTCCCGATATGGTTTTTACGGCGAATGCAGGGTTGGTTGTCGGGAACCGATTTTTAGCCAGCCGATTTCGGCATGATGTTCGTCAGGGGGAATGCGATCATTATGAGAAATGGTTTCGCGCTCGGGGTTTTGAGATTGTCTTTCCGCCTCCAAACATTTATTTTGAAGGAGAAGGAGATGCGCTGTGGGTCGGGGAGAAATTGTTTTTAGGATGCCAAATCCGCACCGATCGAGCGGCGGCTCCATGGTTGGCAAAAGAACTGAGTGTTTCGGTTTATCCGTTAGAGCTTGTGGATCCCCGGTTTTATCATCTGGATACTTGTTTTTGTCCCCTAGATGATCAACGCGTTCTGTATTACCCTGATGCCTTTAGTTTGTCCTCGCAAAAAATAATAAAAGAAATCATCACCTGTCCTATTCCAATAGACGAGGCCGATGCACTACAATTTGGAGCCAATGCCATTGTGATCAAAAATCATATCATCGTCAATGCAGGCTGTCATGCTTTATCAAAAACGCTTGTTCAAGAAGGATTCACTGTACATCCGACAGACTTGTCTGAATTCATAAAGGCAGGAGGCTCGGCCAAATGTTTAATCTTGCAAGTACGGGACATGTCCCAAACGGCGGGACTGGGTGCTTCACCCTGATGAGTTTTCAAGGTCAGTAGATTTCGACATATAAATTCCGTACAATATAGACCGTGTCACAGTTTGTTCATCTTCATCTGCATACCCAATACTCCATCCTAGACGGCATGAATCAAATTGAGCCGCTCATCGCGCAGGCTTTGAAATTTCAAATGCCTGCCATTGCAATGACCGATCATGGAAATCTCTTTGGTGCCATTGAGTTTTATCAGACTGCAAAAAAGGCCGGCATTAAGCCGATTATCGGATGCGAAGTTTATTTGGCCCCCAAAAGCCGTTTTGATAAAGAAGGCAGCAGTACCCAAGAAGACGACTACACAGAAGCAGGCGGCAAGGGATCAAACCCCTATTATCACTTAATCCTTCTGGCGGCTGATGAATTAGGATATAAAAATCTGATTCAACTCATTTCACTTGCAAACACTGAAGGATTTTACTACAAGCCTAGAATTGACAAAGAGATTCTACAAAAATATAGCACGGGACTGATCGGTCTTTCTGGATGTCTGCGCGGCGAGATTCCGTATCTTTTAAACTTGGGCCGTGACAAAGAGGCAGAGCAGGCCGCAGGCGGCTATCAGGAAATTTTCGGCAAAGACCGATTCTATATCGAGATTCAGAACAACGGCTTGGAGATTCAAAATACGGTCAATCGAAAACTCATTCCTCTGGCGCAGAAAAATGCAATTCCGATTGTGGCGACAAACGATTGTCACTATCTCCACAAAGAGGACACACGCGCGCACGATATCATGCTCTGTATTCAAACCGGCAAGACCGTGAATGCACAACATCGCATGCGGTTTGGGACCGATCAACTCTACTTTAAATCGTCCGAGGAGATGACGGCTTCTTTTTCCGAAATTCCAGAGGCGATTAAAAACACCCTCAAGATTGCGGACCAAATTGATTTGAACCTGAAATTCGGAGAACTGCATCTTCCGCATTACGAGCCGCCACAAGGTGTGACACGAGAAGCTTATCTAAAACAGTTGTCCGAGGAAGGATTGGCACGCCGTCTCAAGGAAAATAAAAAACCGTTTTCGCAAAAGGTCTATGAAGACAGGCTTGCATCGGAGTTGGAAGTTATTCACAAAGTGGGATATGCCGGCTATTTTTTAATTGTGTGGGATATTTTAAGCCACGCGAGAAATAACGGTATTCCCATTGGCCCGGGCCGCGGCTCTGCGGCTGGATCGCTGGTCTCTTACGCGCTCGAAATTACCAATCTTGACCCGATACCCTACGGACTGCTTTTCGAGCGATTTTTAAATTCAGAACGTGTCTCTCCGCCTGATATTGACATGGATATTTCGATGGATCATCGGGATGAACTGCTTGCTTATGTGTCCAAAAAATTCGGTTCGGATCATGTTTGTCAGATCATTACGTTTGGAACGATGGCGGCAAAAGCGGCCATTCGCGATGTGGGGCGGGCATTAGAAATTCCTTATGGCGAAGTGGACAAAATCGCAAAGCTTGTTCCCAACACCTTAAACATCACTCTGGATGAGGCGATTCAACAAGAGCCTAAGTTAAAAAAGTTGTCGGAAGATGCAACAGGTTCTGAGCTTTTAACGCTGGCAAAGAAAATGGAGGGATTGGCGCGCCACGCCTCGACGCACGCCGCAGGCGTTGTCATATCCGAAAAGCCGCTGACTGAATATCTGCCTCTCTATCGCGGTAAAGACGGCGAGATTATTACACAATACGCCATGGCCGATGTAGAAAAAGTAGGATTGGTCAAGTTTGATTTTCTAGGACTCCGAACGCTCACGGTGATCGCCCATGCCTGCCGTCTGATTATAAAAAAAAACAAAGACTTCAACCTGACTGACATTCCGCTGGACGATACAGAGACTTACGCGTATTTAAGCTCTGGGGAAACGATTGGCCTTTTTCAACTAGAGTCGTCGGGGATGCGCGATTTAATCATGAAGGCAAAGCCGACACTGTTTGAAGATGTGATTGCGTTATTGGCGCTCTATCGCCCCGGGCCTTTGGGAAGCGGCATGGTAGACGATTTTGTAAGAGGCAAAAAAGGAAAGACCAAAATTTCTTATGAATTGCCGCAACTGGAGCCGATTTTAAAAGAAACGTACGGGGTGATTCTTTATCAAGAACAGGTGATGAAGATTGCCAATCTGCTTGCTGGCTTTTCTCTGGGCGAGGCCGATCTCTTGCGCCGCGCCATGGGCAAGAAAAAGGCAGAGGAGATGGCGGCGCAAAAAAATGTTTTCATCACACGCGCAATCGCCAATGCCATTCCCGAAAAAAAAGCAGAAAAGATTTTTGACCTCATGGAGAAATTCGCAGGATATGGATTTAACAAATCGCATTCTGCGGCCTACGCCTTGATTACTTTTCAGACGGCTTATCTCAAACGGCATTTTTCATATCAATTCATGGCCGCTCTGCTCACCAGTGAAAAAGGCAATTCTGATAAAATTGTTCGCTATATCACCGAATGCCGCCGGATGGGAATTTTAATATTGCCACCCAGTATCAACGAAAGCGACAAAGATTTTACAGTCACGGAAAGCGGCATTTTGTTTGGATTGGCCGCGATTAAAAACGTGGGGTCTACGGCTGTTGATGCAATCATCACAACACGCGCGGAATCTGGCCATTTTAAATCGTTGCACCATTTTTGTCAAAAGGTTCCTCTGCGAAAAGTAAATAAACGCGTGATTGAAGGACTGATTCAATCCGGCGCATTCGACTTTACAAAAGAAAAACGGATCACCTTGATCGCGCATTTAGAACAGCTGATGGCAGAAGGAGAGAAATCTCAAAAATCGGCAAAGTCAAACCAAGTCTCTCTTTTCGGCGAGGAGGCAGAGGCTTTAGGCGTTCCGACCGTTTTCGCTTTAGAAGAAAAAGAGACCGTACAATCTGCGGACGAAATAGATGAGATTTCTCGGATGGAAAAAGAGTCGTTGGGTTTTTATATTACGGCGCATCCGCTTGCGCGGTATGAAGCCTTGATGAAAGAATACAAGGCCATTCCGACTGAGGCATTGGAACATCAGGAAGAAGGCGAACGGACAGTTTGTGTCTGCGGTATTGTCACAGAAGAAAAAGTTGTGCAAACTAAAAAAGGGGATAAGATGGCTTATCTTCGTCTGGAAGATTTGACAGGATCCGTAGAGGTGATTGTCTTTCCTGATTTATACCGCGCGGCCGTATCAGTGATAAAACAGGGAAAACCGCTGTTTATTACAGGCACCCTTGATAAGACAGAACACGGCATGAAATTCAAAGCCACCACATGCCGACTGCTGGAATCCGCAAAAGGATACTCCCCTATCCCTGTTGAAGCAGTTTCTCAATATCAGACACCCGAAAAAACAGTATCGTCTTTAACGCTCTCTGTTGCTGAAAATACAGCCCCTTCCGTGATGCAGGCGTTAAAAGAGATATTCAACGGCTCTCCGGGAGACATTCCTGTTTATCTTCGTGTAGAATTAGGGAATACCCCTGTTTTGATTGATACTAAAAAGACTGTTGTCGCATCTTCCCTTCTGATTGCAAAAATTGAAATGCTGATCGGGACAGGAAAGGTTGAACAAAAATGAAAGACGTATTGGGTTTTACAAAACCGTTGACGGATATTGCCGAGAAGATTGCGCATTTGCAAAAAGGGACAGGCGGCGATGCAAAAGAGTCCGACCGCAAGAATCGTTTAGAAGAGATTTCCAAACTGGAGAAAAAACGGTCTGCATTGCAGCATGAAATCTTTTCAAAGCTAACGCCTTGGCAGATCACGCAAATCGCGCGGCACCCAGATCGTCCGACCACAAGCAACTATATTGAGGCGATTTTTGAAGACTTCACCGAACTGCATGGAGACCGTCTTTATGGTGATGACGCGGCAATAATCGGTGGGTTGGCGCGATTTAAAGGGACATCTGTGATCGTGATCGGACACCAAAAAGGCAAGACCATCAAGGAAAAAATCTTCCGAAATTTTGGGATGCCGCATCCAGAAGGGTATCGGAAGGCCCTGCGTCTGATGCAAATGGCCGAACGGTTTAAAAAGCCGATTATTACTTTGATAGATACGCCGGGGGCATATCCCGGGGTGGGCGCGGAAGAACGAGGACAGTCTGAGGCAATTGCCAAAAATCTTGCGGTGATGTCCCAACTCAAAGTCCCTATTCTCTCGATTGTGATTGGCGAAGGGGGGAGTGGTGGCGCGCTCGCGCTTTCCGTATCAGATAAAATCCTCATGTTGCAATACGCAGTTTATTCCGTGATTTCACCAGAGGGATGCGCGGCCATTTTATGGAACGATGATCAAAAATCAGAAGAGGCGGCATTGGCACTAAAAATGACGGCCACAGAACTTTTGCGATTGGGCATTATTGATGAGATTATCGCAGAGCCTGTAGGCGGCGCGCATTGTGATTTTGTCAAAATAGCAGAAACAATGTCAGAGGTGATTGGGAAACAACTCGCCGCACTGGTCTCAATTCCATTGGAAGAGCGATTGCAACAGCGTTACAATCGGTTTCGTAAGATAGGAGTATATTCAGAGGCAAGCTAATCAATGGATTGCCATATTGATGCCTTTTTAAATTACCTGTCTGTTGAAAGGGGGCTGTCACAAAATACCCTGTCTGCCTATTCCAACGATACAAAAAAGTTTGTGGTGTTTTTTGAAAAAAGAACAGTTCCTCTTGACCGCATTGATCGCAATGAAATCACTCTTTTTATAGAACAACTGCAGAGAGACGCTATTTCGTTTCGATCCATCGCGCGCATTCTTTCTACGCTCAGAACATTTTTTAAATTCTTATCTATGGATGGCATTGTGCATCATGATCCCTTTCTGCATATTGTTGCGCCCAAACAGACGCTTACACTTCCCAAGACATTGTCCATTTCGGAAGTAACATCTCTTTTAAATCTACCGAAAGGCGACTCCCCTACTGGCATTCGAGATGACACGATGATTGAGCTTTTGTACGCGACGGGGCTTAGGGTTTCAGAACTCGTCATGCTTTCAATGGACGCCATTCAGTTTGAGGCAGGCTATTTAATAACCTGCGGAAAAGGGAAAAAAGAACGGATTGTCCCAATCTCTGAACAAGCACTTGCAAAGGTTAAGCATTATATGGAGACCGCCCGCCCGCGTCTCTTAAAGAAAAAAGGCGTAGCCTCTGTCAGACATTGCGATACCCTTTTTATCAGCCAACAGGGAAAAGGATTAAGCCGTCAATGTTTTTGGAAGCAGTTACAGATGTATGGAAGGTCTGCAGGGATTGCAATGCCTATCACGCCGCATACACTGCGCCATTCGTTTGCAACACACCTGCTTGCAGGCGGAGCTGATCTCCGGTCTATTCAGATAATGCTCGGCCATGCTGATATTTCTACAACGCAGATTTACACCCACTTGGAACGAAAACACCTCAAACAGACCCACAAAAAGGCCCATCCCCGCGGATAAATATTTGAAACATCTCCTCATCTCCTGTGTTTAAGAGAATAGGAGGGACAATGGTTCCCTCGTGATGATCACCTCATAAAACAAGGAGATGGAAAATGAAACAGAAAAAATATTTAAGCATAGGAACATTGTGTTTGACGGCGGCACTGTATGGCTGTGGTCAAAATCTCGATCAAATTGCAACAGCATTGAGTTCTAACGACTTCAATGACCCTGAGACGGCCATTCAAAAGCCGTTTGAAACACTGGGTACAACAGATGAAGCCATGGGATTTAGTGATTCCGATGTGATCGGCACTGATGAGGATTTTGCGCCGTACGTTAAGGGCAAAGCAAGTCTTGCTGCGACTGCGGATGTGGCTGTGGCTGTTATCGCCGATCCTCCACCGCCTATTATCATAGACGATGTTCCAAAAGAACCAGACTGCCCTAGATTAGAAACCTATTTTCTAAAGCTCCGATGGGGACAGATTTTTAGAGATCACAGAGAACTTGATCAAGAGGCGCGTGATCAGGTTGATATGAGATGGATGAACTGGAGCGGTTCTCTTTCCGCAAAGTCAGGACATCTTAGCTTAATCAAGCCTATCTTGTTTGAGAAAAACGGTGAAGCGGCCCCACCCGATATGATCCATCATCAAACCGATCGCAACGTTATTGCGTTTGACTCTTACACAAAGCCACATTACGACGGTTTGCTGGTAAAATATCAGCATTGTATGTCGGATGTCGTTGTGGATCCTCCCGTTGTACTATTGCCTACTGAAGAGATGATGGCAATGTCACCCACAGAAACGAATGTTTTGCCCGTGCCTACGGATATTTTACCAATGCCAAAAGACGCGGTGATTACATTTTCAGCGCGTGGTCTTTTACCCGAACCGTTCGTAAAGGGATGGACATTAAGAGAACTGCATAAGATTGACCATCTTTATCGGAATGTCAATGCGAATCATGATACGTTTCATATTCAGGCATTAAGACTGCGTGATCACTGTGATTATGCCAGTGGGACAATCCATGGGATTTGGTCTAAAGCCAACGAACGGTTTGGGCATATCAAAGGGCGCGTGGTCTCCTCCGCAGGTGATCCGATGGGACATCTGAAAGGATTTTATGCGGTCAAAACCAATGATGAAGGCTTCCATAAATTGGTCGCAAAGTTTATTGGAGATGATGGAAAGTTCCTGGGGATGATGGTTGGAACGGCCAAAGACGGCCATTTCTCTGCGGACATTTTAAGCCGCGATAGGGTCAAGATCGGGGCATTGAAAGGCCGATATAGCGAAGGGGATGCGCGGAGAAAAGGAACCTTCAGCGCAATCTATGAAGTAAAATGCCCGATTGTCGTGCCAGCGCCTACGCCAATACCAGAACCAGTTCCGGTGCCAGTGCCCCCTGTCGTGGGCATTGTTCCCGTGGAACCGATAACGCCAGTCGAGATACCTCAATAGGAGCCGCAACACCCGTTCAAGGGAGTTAAGGAGAGGATTCTAAAAAAATCCTCTCCTTTTTTTTTAAAATTTCTCATTCCCACTCGCCTGCAGAATACTTTTCCCTAACAATATTATCTGAACGCATTTTAATGATGTTAATGATGTTAATTATGCCATCTCTGGTAGACTTTGATGGAGTCGGTCGGGAGGGTTGCTACTTTTTGAGATTGAGAGACAAGCACCAAAAGATCGCCTTGTTTGGCCAGTTTGCTTTTTCTAATTTCCTGTATCATTGCTTTAAAAATATCGTCTCCATCCATTTGTTCTCCGATGAAATGCGCAAAAACACCCCAATAAAGGGACATCCTCTGCGCAATTTCCTGATATGGGGTAAACGCAATAATCGGAACAGGAGGACGATATTTTGAAAGACGCAACGCGGCCGCACCTGAAAGGGTTGACGTCACAATGGCCGTCGCGTTCATCTCGCGCGCCAAAAGACACGCGGCTTTGCTCACCGCCTCCGAGACCGAAAGACCTGTGGTAATACGGGTATCCGTGATTTGCGGCTGTTGCTCTGCGGCTAAAATAATGCGATCCATAATCTGCACGGACGCAATGGGATGGGCACCTGTCGCAGTCTCCCCGGACAACATAACGGCATCCGTGCCATCTAAAACGGCATTGGCCACATCAGACGCCTCAGCGCGCGTAGGACGGCTCTGGGTCATCATGGACTCTAACATCTGCGTCGCTGTAATCACGGGAATCTGCGCGATATTGGCCCTGCGAATAATTTCTTTTTGCAAAAGCGGTACTTGTTCGGGTGGCAGATCCACCCCCAAATCACCGCGCGCTACCATCACGCCGTCCGCGGTTGCTATAATCGCATCTAAGTTTGAAATGGCAACGGACAACTCCAACTTGGCAATCACGGCAACAGTCTTTCCTTCTTTTTGAATAAATTTTTTAACAGCCTTTATTTCTTTCGCGCTTCTCACCATAGACAGCGCAACAAAATCAACACCATGGTCTAATCCAAATTTTAAATCGCTCCAATCTTTTTGGGTCAGCGCAGAAACACCCAACGCCTTTCCCGGAACATTGACCCCTTTATGCGGCGCAAGAATTCCCCCCTCCACCACTTTACAGAGAATATCTTTGCCGGAAATTTTTTGTACAGAAAGCGTAATCTGCCCATCGTTTAATAAGATGAGATCATGCTGATCAACTCTTTTGTATAAACCGTGATGACTCGTGGACGCCCCGTTGCAATCGCCCACAACCTCTCTTCCAAACAGCGTAAAGAGAGCGCCTTTCTTGATCTGATAAGAAGGCTCCTTGAGCAAACCAATTCGAATTTTCGAGCCTTGCAAGTCTTGTAAGATGGCGACGGATTTTCCCTTACGGCTTGCGATACGGCGAATCCGTTCAATGGCCTTGCCATGTCCTTCGCAATCGCCATGGGAAAAGTTCAGCCGAATCACATCAGCACCCGCATCAATCAGGGTTGCGATCATGGCTTCTGATTCTGTTGCAGGGCCTAATGTGCAGACAATTTTAGAGCGTCGTTTTAACACTGATTCCAAAATAAAAGCGAATCAGTGAAGTGCTGTGGCCACTGGAATTTTAGACAGAGACACCACCCCTTTATTGCCATAAGGAACAGATGTCACCGTATCTATTGTAAGCGGCAAACCTTTCTTGATCTCTACAGAAAAATGTTCCGGAAAGAACAATGTTCCGCGCGACAACCGCTTACTGAAACGAATTGGGGCTTCAATCTCCCCTGACGGCAAAGAGATGCGTACAATCTCTCCTTCCAGAAAACCCAATGACTCGGCATCATCAGGATGAATCGCCACTGTTTCTTTTGCAACAATGGTGTTTAACCCGTTGGCATAAGTTGACAGCTTTCCAGAATGATAAAGACTCTGCCCCACTTGCAAATCAAACGCGCCAGCAGGTTTTATATTTTCCGAAATGGGAAGCGCAATCGGCCTGTTTAACACAGAGACGGCTTTCGCTGGGGCAAGCCAATTTTGCGGCATATTCAAGACAATCTCTTTCCAAATCTCATCTGTATTTTTGTACGGCAACGGCGTTCCCAGTTTTTCAGCCAACAATGAGAATATCATCCAATCAGGCTTGCCAACCCCGATTGGGTCTATGGCCTTACGAATTTTCTGAATCTCCCCTTCCTGATTCGTATACCGCCCGTCCTTTTCTGCAAAACTGACTGCCGAAAAAACAATATCAGAAAGCGCTGTCGTCTCCGTAGGAAAAATCTCCTGGCAAATCAAAAGATCTAATTTTTGAAACGCCTCTGCAACTTTTTTCTGTGGCAAAGATCGGACTGGATTTTCTCCGACAATATAAAGCGCCTTGATTTCGCCCCGTTCGGCAGAATCAATCATCTCAACAAGGGTCTTTCCAGCAGACTTGGCGGGCATAAACCCGGGAAGATATTCTGTAACGCCACCCATCTCAACCGCTCCGAACTCGTTGCTCTCCTCCGCCAACGCAAGAATACCGGCCCCCTCTTTTAAGACTTGCCCCGCGATGATCGCAAGATCAGCCAAATTCAAAACATTTTGATAGCCGTTTTGATTTCTTATGATCGCCCCGCCCAAAAGCAAGACACCGCGTTTTGCGCCGGCATAAAGATTTGCGATCTGACGAATAGCCGCCTCGTTGACACCACTTTCCTTTTCAATCGTTTCAAATGAAGGCAACGTCCGTTTATCACCTAATACTTTAAGTAAGCCAAGAATAACCCACGCCTCTGTGCCCATTTTGACTTCCAGATGATGTTGCGCCATATGGGGAAGGTGGCTTTTATAGGTGTCACGTCCGCTATTAAAGGAGTCAATGGCGATGAGTGTTGCACCTTTTTTTCGAACGGCCTCTTTGACTTTAATCGCGCAAATCGGATTCGTTTCGGTCAGATCGCCCGCAAAAGACAAAATAACATCTGCATTCACAATGTCTTCATATCGCACCATGCGTGTGGTGCCAAATACGGATGAAAGGGCATGCGTCGCGTTGACATATCCATAGCGTGCACCCGAGTCAACATGGGGCGTGCCGATGACTTCTCGCATCAACTTTTGAAAAAGATAGACCTCTTCATTCGTACAGTGACTGGAGATAATCCCACCAATCGCCTCAGGGCCATATTCTTCTTTGATCGCCTTCAAGCCTTGCGCCGCCTTATTGAGCGACCACTCCCATGTCACGTCCATCCTGCGTCTGCTTTCTTTTTGTAAAATCTGCGGACGATTCAGCCTGTCTTGATGATTCACAAAATCATAACCGAAAAAACCTTTGGCGCAGAGGTCTCCCTCGTTTCGACCCGTTCCCATTTCCGAGCTGGCACGAATAACCTTATTGTCAATCGTCTCAAGACTTAATTGACAACCGTCGCCACAATAGGTGCAGATGGTGTTGGTTTTCTTAACCTGCCAAGTACGATAATCGTACATAGATGCGCGGCTGGTGAGCGCGCCCACGGGGCAAATCTGAATACAGCCGCCACAAAATTCGCAGTCTAAGGGATGATGCGCAAATGTCCCAATTTCAGCAATTGAACTGCGATCAATGGATCCCAACGCATTGGAGTCTATCACCTCATCGCAATAACGCACACAGCGCAAACAGGAAACACATCGGTTCATCTCTTTCTCAATCAGGGGACCAAAATATTCCTTTTCAAAAACGCGTTTTATTTCTCCAAAACTTCCGACAGTGGGCGAATGACGGTGTGCAAAATCTTGGAGTTGGCACTCTCCGCCCTGATCACATTCTGGGCAGTCTAATGGATGGTTTCCCAGAATAAAGGCCATGACGCTGTTTTGGGCTTCTTTCACACGCGGCACATCGGATCGAACAACCATGCCTTCTGTGGCCATTGTGCTACAGGAGGTTTGAAGTTTTGGCATCTTCTCAACCTCTACAATACACATCCGACAGTTGGCGTCATATTTGAGTTTAGGGTGATAACAAAAATGAGGGATTTCAGCCCCTGCGACTTTTGCCGCTTCGATCAAAAGCGTTCCTTTTTTGACCTCAATCTCCTGCCCATTAAATGTCAGTTTCACCATGCCGTCCATAATCTCTCCTAAAATATGAAAAAGTGATGTCATAGTACTGATAGTTAAAAAATTAGTCAATGATTAAACCGAGATTGTAGCTTCAAAGTAATAATAATCTTCTTGTCCCAGAAGTAGTCTCTTGGTTGAAATGGCAAAGTCGCAGAATGCACCACGGCATAAGGCGCAAAAACACCGAAAACACAATCATTAATCATCCATTTACAATTTCAAATTCCGCTATCGCAGTGTTTTGCAAGCTCCAAGAACAGAGATAGATTAAAAAGGGCTATTTCCCCAATTTGGGCGATCAAATGCACATGAACGATTTCTTTAACAAGAGACAAAAATGAGAATAATCATCATTCTCCATGAAGATATTCTGTCCTCCATTCCCTTGGAGCATAACATGATATATGCCACCCGGATTATGTATCCTCGGTTTTCTGGCCATAAATCAATAAGCCATCATTTCCACAATAATACAATAACGCAAGCCTGACACCGTTAATTATTTTGTCAAGTTATGAAAGCCTTGTATCTTATTATTTGTGGTAATTTAGGTGTGTATATGGACAGATTGAATAAATATCAATTTGGGTATGATAGGCCGTTAAGCCTTTGGTTCTCGAAGCCGTGGGTCAGCGAGGTCGTCAT
>Ga0213870_1000623_pt1 | contig 16468 bp, 16 predicted proteins | sample WICALVC2017_Meta_FD_160119 | JGI IMG/M metagenome (GOLD analysis project Ga0213870, IMG submission 160119) | Freshwater microbial communities from subterranean cave lake in Wind Cave National Park, South Dakota, United States - WICALVC2017 | ecosystem: Environmental > Aquatic > Deep subsurface >... | reverse complement strand
CCTCATCAATTGCTTCCTGAGTAATTTCATGAAACACTATTCTCCGAAATTTTTCATTTTTAATTTTTAATTTTTCATTTGAGCCGAGCATGTCGGCGACATGCAAGGCGATTGCTTCGCCCTCTCTGTCTGGATCTGTCGCAAGAATAATGGAAGAAGCGTTTTTCGCAAAAGATTTTAGCTCACTTATTACTTTTTTCTTGTCGCTTATCACTTCGAACTGGGGCGCAAAATCGTGCTCAAAATCTATTCCTATTTTGCTCTTTGGTAAATCAATTACATGTCCCATCGAGGCTTTTATCGTATAATCGGGGCCTAAAAACTTCCCAATAGTCCTGGCTTTCGTAGGACTTTCAACAATAACCAAATTCATAACAATTTAACAATACAGCAATTTAACAATTGTTTCCAATTATACAAGAGGTGTCAAGTATCCTGTAACTATAAGACATACTATGATATAATGCCTGTTATGAGTAAAGAAAGTTTAAATCCATATCAAGCGCATGAAAAAAGAGTTGATTTTATAGAAAAAGTTGTGGGAGAAGGCGTACTTGAAAAAATTCCCATTAGTGAAAGGAATCAAAACATTGCGCTTGTTTATAATTTAAACGAAGAATTATCAGAAAAAGATGTAGGGGAAATTTTTCCAAACTCTTTAGGCAAACCTTTAGCTAGACAGTATGTACAAATTATAAATAAAAGATTTTTAGAAGAAACCTGGAAATATGCAAGTCCTGAATTACAATCTTCTCATCCATTATCCGAAATTCTTGCGAGAAAACCAGGTCCAGTAGGTGAAGTGAATGCACGGATAAAGCGTGCTTTGGAAGGAGGAGCTAGTCCAGCAGAAATTAGGAATACCGAAGGCATATCGGCATTGCAGGCCACACGACGTACTCTTCGTAAACGCGGTATAGAAATATATACTGCTTATGAAGACTTGAAAGCCAGAGTCAAGGCAGAGACTGATGACAAAAAACTTCAAGAGATTCTTGACAGTTTTACTAATGCATCCCTTAGGGGATATCTTAAAAGATACAATCATGATCCAGAAAGAGTATTTGCAGGCTTGACTTCTGTTTTAAAAAAAGGAGGATTCTTCCCTCACATGCATCTTTCAACTTTCTATGAAAAGATTAAAGAAAAAGGTATCCCAATAAGACCTATCAATGTTGATGTCTCCAGACCTAAAAATATATATCGGATTGTGTTTGATAAGCACGGACAAAGAATTATTGATAGCCTAAAAGACGATCCTGACTTGCAAAGATTCAAGTCAAGTCCTGTCAAGTTAATTTGCGGAAACCCTGACAGAATACCTACTACAGCAGACTTCAGGAAGAAAAAGCGCTTGAGGCAATATAACACTAACATAAAAGAAATAATCGAAGAGGTTATAGGCCACCATATTACAGGAAAGGATGGACCAAAATTTGAAATTCTTTTGAGTGGGTGTCCAGTCCCAGTATTCAGATACCGTCATGTTTATATATATCCTATAGATATGATCGAAGAATTAAAAGCTTTTCTGAAGTCAAAACTAGAAACAATCTAAGCAGAAACATTCCCCCATCCAAACTTTTTACCTGCGAATAATTGGCTTGACAAAACCATTATAGGTAGGTACAATGTAATTACTATGATAACAACGTTAATTCCCATAGGAAACTCTCGCGGGATACGCATACCCAAGCCATTGATCAACGAAAGCGGTCTTGAAGATAGGGTTGAATTGCACGTAAAAAAAGGTGAGATACGGATTACTGCTGCGCCTAAAAAAGATACATCCACAGCTGCTACGCTATTGTTGTCTGAAAAAACACTGAGCGTTGATTGGAACCGGCCGGAGGAGGATGAAGCATGGGCAAGCTTACAGTAGGCAGTGTCATTCTTGTTACATTTCCATTCTCCAATCTGAAAGGCCAGAAAATAAGACCCGCGCTTGTCGCAGCAAATGTTGAATTTAATAACTTTATTCTGTGTCAAATTACTTCAAAACCCTATACAAGCAAAATATCAATTTGTCTTAAAGCAGCTGATTTTGCAACAGGCGGCTTACCAATCACTAGTTATGTGCGGCCGGATAAATTGTTTACAGCCGACACAACTATTATAAAAAAGATCGTTGGTCATCTCACTGCGGCAACTAAAAACTCTGTTTTAAATAATATCCGCGCATTATTTATATAAAGCTTTACACTAGTTAGCTTCGCAAGGTGAGACCTTGCAAGGCTAGATGAAACTAAACACAAAAGATTCCCCCATCAAGACTTTTGATAAATCCCTTTATTTCCATCAAAGAAAGAAGACTGCTGAGTTGGGAGGACTTAAATTTAGTTTTCCTCACAATCTCATCAAAATACAACACCTCATTTTGGAGTAAGTCTAAAATTTTTCGTTCTTCTTTTGTCGCGTCCTTAAATTTTGAATTTTGCTTGCCCGCCGACTCGACCTTCGTAGCCACTCTCGCCTTGCCGAAGCCTTCGGCGAAGCGCAGGCCGGCGAAGGAGGCAGCTTTAGCGAAGGTGGGAATTGTTAATTCTTTAAGTATATCCTGCCCCGATGTCACCAACTTTGCGCCCTTAGAAATAAGTTTGTAAGGTCCCTTCGACATTGTCGATGTGATCGGTCCTGGTACTGCAAAAACTTTGCGATTAAATTTTAAGGCGAACTCCGCAGTAATTAAAGAACCACTGTCTTCTGCTCCTTCTGTCACCAAAACCGCCTGAGACAAACCCGCAATAATCCGATTACGGACAGGAAAAGTCCATTGAGTCGGCTTCATTCCCAAAGGGAATTCCGAAACAATACAATTTCCACTTTCAAGTATACTATTATATAGGGATTGGTTCTCTCCTGGAAAACAGCAGTCTACTCCGCATCCTAAAACCGCAATTGTTTTTCCATTATTTTCCAATGCAGTCATGTGGGAAACTCCGTCAACCCCAAGAGCCAGACCGGAAACAATCGTAAATCCGCTTAAAACTAACTCTGTCGTTAAAAGCTTTGTGACTTCCCTTCCATATTCCGTGGTTTTCCTCGCTCCAACTATTCCAACTGATTTAGAAAACCAGGTGCCGTCTGGTACCTGGCCGCGGCCATACAAAACAAACGGCGGATTTTTTATTTTTTTTAAAAGTTCCGGATAATCTTTGTCTTGCAAAGCCACAAACCAGACATCTTTTTCTTTGAGTTTTTTAAGACAATCTTCAATCAAAAATTCTTTTCGAAACGCATCAAACTTCTCCGCCGTCTCCTCCTCAATTAGCTTTCCCAAGTCAGACTTGGGAGCCTCCCAAGCATCTTTGGCAGTTCCAAATTCTGCCAAAATTTTTCTAAATTTTGCCGGCCCGATTGCCGGAAATGCAGAAAAAGCCAACCAACAATCCTTTTCACTCATACGTTAATACTAGCATGTTTTTGACTATTGAAAACTAAAATGAAAAAGTATATCTTAGAACCGTGCTGACAAAAACAGACCTAAATCAAATAAGAGCAATCGTTCGGGAGGAAGTGGAAAACGAAGTAAAAACTGTAAAGCAAGAGCTAGGGGCAGATATTATTATGGCCCGGATCAGAGTTCAAAACGACGTTGAAGAGCTTAAAAACCGCATAAAGAACGTAGAAATTCGCCTTACAGGTCTAGAAACTAAAATGACAAAAATGCACAAAGAGTTAAAGAACGAAATTAAAATGGTTGTTGAATTTCTTGACAAGGAGAATGCTAAAACTGCAAAACGAGTTATCCGCATTGAATCTCATCTTGGTTTATCAAATCCGTAGCTATCTTCCAAACCACTCCTCCAAAATCTTTTTACAGATTCTTAATAAGCTTTTTTGCCTCGTAGCCAAACCAATCAGGCGGCAATAACTCTTTTGGTAAAAATGGATCCCGAAGTGCAATTATAAGATATTTCTCTCTTAACGTTCTTGCCAATCTAGCCTTATTTTTTCTATTTTCATCATTTAACATTTTAACGCGATCGTGTTCAACAGTTAAATATCCGTCTTCAATCTTTTCTATAATTTCTCTATACTTTTGATTGAGAACATCTAAGTTCCAAACCCTGTTCACCAATCCTTTTACAGCTCCTGTTGCGAGATTCGATGCTTCAAAAGTGTAAACAACGTCCTTTAATCCCACATTTTCTATGAACTCAAGCATATCCTTAATGACATTATGCGCAGATATAAACACTGATTTCTGCAGCATCCCAAAGCCGAGTTCTTTGAGTTTCTTGCGCAAACCATCTCTGGCACTTCTATTAATTTCCTCTATATCAAAAATCACTACTCTCCACTTCCCGTCCCATTTCTTATTTTGCAATGAAAATAGTGGAAAGTCGCGGATTATCTTTTTATTGCCTTGGGATGTCAGACGGATAAATATTTCTCCCTGCTTTTCTATTCTTTCAATATAACCAGTTTTAATACTTCTCCAAACAAGGTGGTTAAAATTGTGTCTCTTGTACTGCTCCGGCACCCACCCGTACATATTCTCATAACTTTTGCTAACAAGAGAAAAAGGGTCTTTTATTTCCTCAAATAAATCTAAAGCGCCCGATAATCCCAACAATAAAATGTCTCTTGTATTCAGTAATTTCTTCATAAAATAGAATAAAATGGATCTGTACCTATTTAACAATTATACACGATCGTTGTCAATAGTTAAATATATAAACCACATTGATTTTCATTGGTTTCTCATAGTATATATAGCATATAATGTTTGTAGTATATAATGTTTTTTAGAAAGAATAGGAAATATGCCAAACATTGAACATGCTTTAGACGAACGTTTTAGAGAATGGGAAGAAGCGCTAGCCCCTTATGGAAATGACGTTGAGAAATTTGCTAGAGAAAAAGAGCTTGAAGTGAGAAAATGGTATTATGATTCTCCTATTTGGTTTATTGGGAAAACTCAAGCAGCTTATGATCTGGACGAAATCTGGTGGAGCATCAACTTGGATACAATGAAGAAAACAAAGAGTTAGGTCTAAGTGCAACAGGCTGGATAGATACAGAATATGATGTTCCTGATGGACGAGTTCGTGAAAGAAGAGGATCTGAAAAAAATTTTCTCGCTACGTGGAAAAAAGGAAACCCAATAAATATTGAAGAGTTATTGGCAATAGCTTATGAGAAGGCTACTTCATACACAGAAAAAGATTTAACTATAGTTTCTGCCTCTATTACAGGAAAAAATGGTATTACAAGACCTTACAATCCTCATGAACCAATCCGGTAAAATTTATAAGATTATTACAATTCCAATACGGAATCTGAATAGCTATGACGAAATGGTAAAACTTCAGTTCGTGAAATAATATTGCAGAATCTTTTTGGCAATTGGGGCGGCGATGTTGGATCCTTCACCACTCTCCTCGGATAAAACAGTAACTATAATTTCGGGATTTTCAGCCGGCGCAAAAAGAGTAATCCATGCGTGAGGAAGATCTTCCTTTCCTCCGTGCTGGGCCGTCCCAGTCTTACACGCAATTGAAATCTTTCGATCAACTTTTAACTTTGAACTTTTAACTTTGAACTCAAAAAGCGGCCATGCAACTCCTCCCGTACTGCATGATTCAATCATCCCCTGACGAACAAGCGAAATGGTTTTTTGACTTAAAAAATTTTTTCTTATTGGTTTATCCAGCACCTTTTTAAAACCCCGCAGCTTGCTGCGTGGGTTTGGTGGTTTCTTTTTCTGCGTGGGTTCAATACCCCGCAGAAAAAAGGTGCTGGATTTATTGGTAGTATTTGTAGTATTCTTTATCAGCCGTGGCTGATAAAGAATGCCATCGTTCGCAATAACCGATGTCCACATATTAACCTGTAGAGGTGTGACTAATAAATAGCCCTGTCCTATTCCATAATGATATGTGTCTCCCAAGTACCAATTTTCTCCAATTGTTCTTTTTTTCCAATTGGGGGTAGGAACTAATCCTTTTTCTTCGCCGGGAAGATCAATTCCCAATTTGTTGCCCAAACCAAATTTTACTGCGAATTTAGAAAGATTGTCAACTCCGACTAATTCTGCAACTTTGTAGAAAAAAATGTCATTAGAGCGCTTGATGCCTCTTACTACATTCACTCTTTCCTGTTCAGTCTTTCCGTATTGCATAAAGTACCAGTTACCAAAAGAGAAAGCTCCAACCCTCAAAATTCCTGTATCTTCAACTGTAAAATTTTTGTCTATTACTTTTTCTTCCAGTCCCGCAGCAGCAGTAATAAGTTTGAACGTTGATCCTGGAGGATACGTTCCGCCGATTGCACGATTCAAAAGCGGCTGATTTTCAGAATCAGAAAGTATTTGACCTATATTTTTATATTCCATTTCTTCGGAAACTATGTATCCTTCTCCCATTGTGAAAAGATTTGAGTCAAATGATGGCTTGGAAACAAAAGCCAAAATCTCACCAAATGGATTGGATGCGATAACAGCGCCTTTTTTAATATCTTTGGCTGCATCAAATGCTGCCTTTTGAAGTGCTACATCCAAAGTAAGAGTAATATTTTGCCCTGGAATGGGATCTGTCTGACCAAGCTTCCGAATGGTTCTCCCCATACTATTTATTTCAACCAACTCTTTTCCATTAATTCCCCGAAGAAGACGCTCGTATTCTCTTTCTATCCCAATTTTTCCAATCAAATCTCCTCCTTTATATCCAGAAAACTCCTTTTGCTCCAGTTCATCTCTTGAAATTTGCCCGATGTAACCCAAAACGTGAGCGAATAATTCTTTGTAAGGATAATTTCTTAACGAATCTATCTCCAAATTGGTTTTGCCCGCTGAGATAAATTTTAGAGCCTGGTTTTTATCTATAAGTTTTACATTTATGTCTGTGTCTGTTGAGGAGGAGGTGTCGCCTGGTACCTCCCTAAATCCTGGAGCATTAAAGACAAGTGGTATCCCGTCCCGATCAAAAATAATTCCCCTGGGTGCATGAATTGCAATTGTTTTTGTCCTATTGTTATCAGATAGTGCCCTATAGTCTGATCCTTTTAAGACCTGAAGAAAAATAAGCCTTGCCAAGATTAAGACTAGCGCAGTAACTAAAATTACAGGTAAAAGAAAACCCCGTGCTTCATATGTTTTGCCAAAACTCTGATGTCTCTGGCTTTTTTCAAGTCTTATATAATCTCCAAATGCAGGACCTATTTTAACCATAATTTTTTTCTCTCCATGTCATGCTGAATTTACTCGCCTCGCTTCGCGGGCGAAGCGGGAGCTTCGGCGAAGCGGGGTTTCAGCATCTTGGTCCAAACGGGATCCTGAAACAAGTTCAGGATGACAAAAACGGAAAAGTAAAACAGAGAGCAACGCAGCTGTGAAAGACTCTAAAAAAACACTCGGATAATGAAAGACGAATAAGTAAGCTAAGCTTCCTAAAAACGTTGCTATAAATACAAAGGCAAAGGTCTGCGTCTCAAATTTCCTCTCATAAAGCCTGATTAAAAATACAAAAATTGTAAAAATTAGACTCGTGTAACCTAAGGGTCTAATATTTACTAAATCCAAGAGTAAGCCTATTGCTAAAGCCGCAAAAAAAACCCAAGATTTTTTAAAAATTATAATACTCACAACAAGAAGGCTAACTGAAAAAGGAGTTGTCGTAACTGCGCCAAAAGCTACTGCAAGCAAAAAAAATAATATAAAAATAGGAAACATTTATCCAGCACCTTTCAAGACTCTGCGGCTTACCGCTTGAGTTAACGTCATTATTATGTTTTTTTTCATCTGAGTCAATCCCGCACCGATTCGGTGCGGGATCAATACTCCGCAGAAAAAAGGTGCTGGATTTATTTAGTGTTTATATAGACAAAAACGGTTGAAAGTCTGGGAAAATCAACAAAGCTTTCAATTTTTGCTTTTTGAAAAAGATCGCTTGGATTTTTTTCAATTCCGGTAATTTTACCAACTATCAAATCCTGTGGAATCCCAATGCCTTCGAAATCAACATCTCCTTTTGTCAAAATGAGTTCTGAAACTTTGATATTTTCGGAAAGCAGAACATTTTCTAGAGTTAAACTTGCTCCTCCTTTAACAATTCCTTCTGCGCCGTTTTCTGCTTTAGCTGTAAAAGACCAAGAGGAATCATTGACGGTATTTACTTTGGCCAAGTTTTCAGAAACGCTCACTATTGTCCCAACTAAATTATTTTTGATAACAACAGCAAGACCTACTTTTAAATTGTCTTTTAAGCCTTTATTCAAAATAAGACTTGACGGTTCCGAAACTCCCGGCATAAATCCTGGCGCTCCAATAACATCTGCTTTCAACAATTTATAACTTGGTGGATAAGATGTATAGAATTGGTCTGATAAAGCTTGATTTTCCCTTTTCAATCTTTCTGAATCTACAATTTTCTTTAGCAAACTCAGATTTTCATCGTGAAGATCTTTAATCTTTAAGTCAACTGAAACAAAAGGCAATTTTTGAAATAAATTATAAGAAAAGCTTTGTATTGCAATTGTTGGCTTTTCCAAAAATGAGAGAAACTTGAGTTTGCCCAAGACTGAAGAAGCTAGCAGTAAAATACATAAAAAAGCAGTAATGAGAAAAGTGGACAAAAAACTGGTCTTCCTTTTCATAATGGTCTCCTAGATGTCATGCTGAATTTATTTCAGCATCTCAATTTATTATAATGATTATAGCATGCGGAGAAAGTTCATTTACTATGTCTATATCTTAACAAATAAAAATAACACTACTCTTTATATTGGCGTCACAAATAACATTGTGAAAAGGGTTTTTGAACATAAATTTGGACTCCTTGAAGGCTTCACTAAAAATACAAAATAAATCCAGCACCTTTTTTCTGCGGGGTATTGAACCCACGCAGAAAAAGAAACTACCAAACCCACACATCAAGCTGCGGGGTTTTAAAAAGGTGCTGGATAAAGAAACTTGTGTATCTTGAAGAATATAATGATATCAATCAAGCTATTGCTCGAGAAAAACAATTCAAAAACTGGCACAGGGATTGGAGATTAAATCTTATTAAAAAGGTAAATCCTGAATTGAAAGATATGTCTGTTTTTGACTAAGACTAGATCCCGAAATGAGTTCGGGACGACACCTTGGAAATGAATTATTTTAGTCCCCCCCCGACGACTTTTACTCTTTAGAAGCGACCATCGTTTTTAAAGCAGCCATTCGAGAAACAACCTCTTTGAATTTTTGATTTAGAGGATCAGTCTCATCAAGAAATACCCTCTGAATCAAATTGTCTTTATCTTTCTTTTCTGTAAACAAAGTATTTAGTGAATCTTCAAAAGCATTCATTGCCTTATTTAATCGCACTAGTTCATCTCGCCCTATTCTTTTTTCAGCTATCTCTTGTTCTTTCTCCCACCTAATTTTCAACTTATCGCTTGCATGTACGAACTTATTTTCTTTTTGGCTAAGTATTCTTAAGTCTTCTGAACCCATGGTGCTTAGTTTGATCATGATGTACTTAGAAATCAGCGATTTTTGAAAAACTCTTTTTTCTTCGCTATAAGGCAGACTTAAGAAAATGCTTTGTTCTATTAAATGTGGGTCTTTTGGAAGTATATCAGTATCATGAAGACCAATCTTAACTCCTTCACTAAAGGCTCTATCGTCACCGACCAAATCCAAAACGCAAGATGTAAAAGTATAATAAGCATCTATTCTTTGCCTTCTGCTTTTTGGTCCTTTAAAGTAATTAGCAAGCAGTTCTTTGGCAAAATCTTTGAATTGAGGGTTATTTGCGTAAATCCTTACCAACTGAGCAAGTTGTTCCGAAGTAATTTCTTCCCATTTTCCCCGCATAAATGCTTTTGATTCCTTTTTAATAAGTCCATATAATGACTCCTGCGTCTTCCAAACATCTCCTGCAGCATCTATATGTTGCGGCGCTTGCAGTAACTGAGCTGCGCTTAGTACGACTAAGTTTTTTACCACTTTTCTTTCTCTGCTGTTGGTTTTTGGAAGACTATTAAATTTCCCAAGCACATCTTCTGCCCAATTAGCGGTTTTATCCGAAGGAGTGAGCTTAAGTATTGGATCAAACAGCTTATTGACCAACTCTTCTAAGCTCTTATCCCTATTAACTTCTGGACTGACCATATGGGGAGAAATTATAGAATTTTAATGTCTTTTTGTCAAGAATACGGGTTAGGGGTTTATTTTAATCCCCCGACGACTTTGACCCTTAGGAGAGGTACCGCCTGTAACATTATCCAAACCTTTTCCTTTCTTAACTATAAAGAAACTAAGATTACCTCCAAAATAACTCGGTACATTACTACGCTATAGCGTATCATTGTCCCAATCACGATATCTCTTAAATACCAACTGTTCACCTCGCTCTATTTTATCAACTGTCAGAAGCGTAACAAAATCTGAAATTTGCAAATAATGACTAAGAAAGTCTATCTCATCTTTACATGGAAAAGCGCTGACAAAAACGCTATCCTGAAGCCTTATGCAATCAATTTGTAATAATTTTTTTCTAAACGCATCCCGACTTTTCTTTTTTCCTTCCGGCACATCAAAAATAATTAACCTCCACTTGCCATCTCTTTTCTTGCTTTTTCTTTGCAAATATTCAAAGTCGTATTCCAAAAGTCTCCTCTTCCCTTTTTCTGTAACCTCAATAGAAATTTTATTCTCCTTCTCCTTTATGGCAATCATTTCTTGTTTCTTCAAACGTTTTATAATCCGTCCTAGATCCGTCCTGTTAATATCTTTCCACAGCTTAACTGTCTTAACCAAAATAAGCGGTAATGCTGGCATAACCACAGAACCAACTACGATTCCGCCAGCAGCCAACACTTTTAAAACATCTGAAGTTTTAATTTTAATCATATCTTTTTAAATATTCTACCAGATAAACCACTCATGTACAACAGTACGCTATAGCGTATCTTTGTAATGGATCTATTTATAGGAATACACGTTGTAATTGTCTGTTTGTTAAGAGAAGCTATTTAAATTACTTGAGGCCGTCAGTTTATTTTTTCCAAGGCTAGTCCAGACAATTTTTGGATATTCGCTTACATGTTTATAAATCCAGCACCTTTTTTCTGCGGGGTATTGAACCCACGCAGCAAGCTGCGGGGTTTTAAAAAGGTGCTGGATAAAAAGGTTTCGCCTTGAATGGAATCTTAAAGTCTTGCACTTTAGGCTGCGTTTCTGAAATTGTTGTCGGCTCTAAACTTTTTTCATCATAAAATATCTACCAATAGGGCAGGAACTTACCCATATATCTATTTATTGCTCTATGTTCCATGAAGTGCTTAAAATTTAGAACACAGAATCCACCAGGTACTTTAAACTTTGTAATTTTGTAAGCGCCTTCCTGTATATTTCTTCTTTTCGTAAGGATATATCAGGTTTGAGTTCTTTTGGTTTTTTTAGCTGTATTGTGGCTTCCCTTAAATCAGTAACTCCTTCAACTTTTAAAGTAGGATTTTTTAGAAGTGGCCGGAAAATGTTCAAACCAATGAGGTGATGAAAATGATTTAACCTTTGGTGCTAGAGCTTTTACTATTTCCCTTACCTCATCTACGTGAACAGCGGGATCAAATTCTTCTGCTTTGCGTTCGCAAAAACGATTAACCAAATTACTAAGCCTAAGTTGTTCTCCAGAATTTTCAAATTCAAACGCATTTTCGCTCATATTTTATTTTAACCCTCCAACTACCTTTACCCTTTGCAGAAGCTTGTCATTTTGTAGAACTTTTCCTGTTCCGCGGACAACAGAAGTCAAAGGATCTTCGGACAAAACAACCGGAATGCGAGTCCGCTCAATTATTAGTTGATCAAGACCTGTAAGCATTGATCCCCCGCCTGTCAGCAAAATTCCGTGAGTTAAAATATCATTTGTCAGTTCCGGAGGTGCCTCCTGCAAAACATCTGCAATTGCTTCGATAATTTGAGAAAGAACCGGCGCTAACGCTTCTCTGACTTCTACCTCTGTCAAACGCAAACTCTTGGGAAGACCAGTTTCAATATCACGCCCTCTCACAACCGCCATCTTATTAATTTGAGAGTTGATCCCACTTCGCCAAGGCTCCGAGGGGTAAGGAGTTGAGAGTTGAGAGTTATTTTTCAACTTTCCATTTTCAACTTTCAACTTTGAACTTTTTTGGTAGGCGCTCCCTATTTTTATTTTTACATCCTCAGCAGTTCGCTCTCCCATTATTAGTCCGTGTCTTAATCTTACATAATGGATAATCGCACTATCCATTTGCGCTCCGGCAATTCTCAAAGACTTGCTTACAACAATTCCACCCAAAGAGATAATTGCAATTTCCGTTGTTCCTCCTCCAACATCTACAATCATGACTCCCGTTGGAGAAAAAACTGAAACATTCTCTCCAATTGCGGCAGCCATTGGCTCCTCTATGAGAAATGATTCGCGAGCTCCCGCTGAAAGTGCTGCTTCCCACACAGCTCGTCTTTCAACCTCAGTAACAGATGAGGGAATACCAATGACTACTCTTGGACGAACCCATGCAACAGGTAAAACATTTCCAACCTCATGAATTACATGGATATAATGAGAAATCATTGCTAAAGTTGCATCAAAATCTACAATGACTCCGCCTTTTAGAGGGCTTACCGTCACAATAGAAGCAGGTGTTTTCCCAACCATTTTTTTGGCCTCACTCCCAATTGCAATGACTTTTTTTGTTTTTTTATGCATCGCAACAACAGATGGCTCTCTAATCACAATTCCTTTGTCTTTTACCCAAACCAGAGTGTTAGCAGTACCCAAGTCTATACCGATGTCATGAGAAAAAAGAGAAAAAAGTTTGTCAAACATATCCTGAAACTTTCTAAGTGCTCTAATTTCTAATTGTCCTAATCAAATCCCAATTGGTACTTGGTCATTATTTAGAAATTAGATCAATTAGGTTAATTAGTAATTTCATAATATCACCTTGTCCCAAGTTTTCCAATATGCTAGGATTAGGCTATTGTTAAATTGCTACATTGCTAAAGAAAATCCAAAACAATTTAACAATTTAACAATGGTTACGCTTTGTAACAAGATTATCGAGTACTCCTTCTACGCCCTCTTTCTTTTCGTTCCTCTTGTCTTCACAGATAAAACTTCTGAGCTTTTTGAATTAAATAAAATGTGGCTTACATGGGGCCTAACCATAATTATCGGAGCATCATGGTTTACGAAAATGATCCGCCAAAGACGGATTCTTTTTCAAAGAACACCACTTGATATTCCGATTGCTCTTTTTCTTGTTTCTCAAATTATTTCAACTATTTTTTCTTGGGATGTTCATGTTTCGATGTTCGGCTATTATTCCCGATTCAACGGCGGCCTACTGTCAATCGTTTCCTACATCTTTTTATATTATGCTTTTTTAAGTAATTTCAAGGAAAAAGTATCAAATGGAAAAATAAAAACTCCCTTTGATACTTCTGATACTTTTGATACCTGTTCTTCTTCTGTAAAGATGGTAAAACGTCTCTTATCTTTAAGCTTAATTTCCGGTCTAATCGTGGCGTTGTGGGGTTTGCCTTCTCACTTTGGCTATGACCCAACGTGTTTTGTCTTCAGAGGAACTTTCGATGACTCCTGCTGGACTGCAGATTTCATGCCAAGGGCCCGAATATTTTCAACTTTGGGCCAACCCAATTGGCTAGCCGCATATCTTGCTATTCTAATCCCAATAACAACCGCTCTTATTTTAACAACCTATCAAAAAGATAGACGGCCGTCGCGTCAAATGATACTTTTGCTTGCCCGTCGGAGCCTTGGCGGAGTGGGCATACCTTTTTCACTTTTGATACTTTTTTACGTAGACCTTCTTTACTCCGGTTCAAGATCTGGGTTTTTAGGTACATGGATTGCGGTCATTTTTTTCTTTGTAACCTATCGCCTTGCTGGGGACGCGGAAAAAGTTAAAAAAAGTTTAGTTACAATTCCTCTCTTATTGTTTATTACTTTTATAATTGGTACGCCTTTCAACCAACTTCACAAACTAACTCTTGATGGAATTAAAAGTTCTTTCTCTAAACCAAATCTCACCAGTCCTAAGGCTTTGCCCATACTTGAAACTCAAAATGAGGTTCGTAATGGAGAAGGCGCAGGAACCGAATCTGGAATTATTCGTAAAAATGTTTGGCCAGGCGCGATAAATGTCTGGAGAAATAACCCTCTTTTTGGCACAGGTGTCGAGACCTTTACTTTTGCCTACTACAAGTACAAACCAGTTACCCACAATTTAATATCTGAGTGGAATTTTTTGTACAACAAAGCACACAATGAATACCTTAATTACCTAGCGACCACAGGAACAATCGGGCTTGGCACATATCTCGCAATGATAATAGTCTTTCTTTGCTTAGCCATTAAACGAATTTCTAAATCCGAATTTCTAATTTCTAATGAAATCCAAAATTCCAAATCCCAATTAGGTCGATTAGAAATTCGGTCAATTAGAAATTTAATCTTTGCTCTTCTTGCGAGTTATGTCTCGATTTTAATCACTAATTTTTTCGGTTTTTCTATTGTAATAACCAATATCTATCTATTTATGATTCCCGCTTTTGTTTTTGTTTTGGGAGGAATTCTTAAACCAAAAGAATCAGGAATCAAGAATCATGAATCAAGGGCTATCGAAATGTCTTTATATCAATGGATAGTTATTCTTTTCGTAATTCTTGCTTCTTTATTCATGATTCAAAATTTATTCAAATTTTGGCTCGCAGATATAAATTATGCTTTAGGATATAACTTGGACCGCGCTGGTGAATACCAACAAGGCTATGAGCATCTCCACAAAGCAGTAGAGCTCCGAAGAGATGAACCTGTTTTCAAAGATGAACTTTCCATAAATGACGCGATTATAGCAGCAGGATTAATTGCTCAGAAAGACCAAAGCCAATCAAATCAAGAGCAGACATTAGCTGCTGCATCCTCTCTTATTCAGGAAGCAATTAATACAAGTAACGAAATAGTTTCAAAATCTCCAAACAATGTTGTTTTTTGGAAAACAAGAGCAAGACTTTTTCATACTCTTTCGCAAGTTGACTCCCGTTACTCGTCCCGTGCTCTCGATGGTATTCAAAAAGCATCTCTTCTTGCTCCCAACGATGCCAATATTTGGTACAACTTAGGCGTTTTATACGGACAAAACAACAATATTGCAAAAGGAATTGAGGCTTTGGAAAAAACAATAAAACTCAAACCTGACTATAGAGACGCCCGTTACGCGTTAGGTCTTTATTACCATATGGCTTCCATGGATGAGCAGGGAAAAGTTGTTGTAAATCAAATGCTTAACCAAAAAGCGCTTTTTCAAATGCAGTATATTTTAGATCACCTGAACCCTCAGGATTCCGGCGCTTTGGAATCTATAAAAAGCTGGGAAAACTCCTGATGACAGCCGTGAATATGATATAATTCTTTAATGCTAAAAATTGTTAGTGCACCTAATCCTGCTCTTTCTCAACTTGCCAAGAGCATTTCTAAAGTAGACGCTAAAATCCTGAAACTTATTGGAGAAATGAATCAGACTCTCTCATCTGCCAGAGACCCGATTGGTGTGGGACTTGCCGCACCTCAAGTTGGCAAATCTTTACAAATTTTTATAGCAAAACCAACTATCAAATCACCCATTCGAGCTTTTATAAATCCAGAAATAACCCAGAAAACCGAAATCACCCATTTGACTATACCACGCGGCCGCGTGATGCGATTAAATGTTTCTTCTTCCGAAAAATCCCAAGGAACCAAACTTGAAGGGTGCCTTTCGCTCCCTAACATCTGGGGCCAGGTTAAACGAAACCCAGAAATAACTCTTTCCTATGTTAATGAAAAAGGGAAAAATCACAAGCAAAAATTCAATGGATTTATGGCAACAATAATTCAGCATGAAATTGATCATTTGCAGGGAATTCTTTTCCCAAAAAGAGTTTTGGAACAAAAAGGCAAATTATACAAATCACATAAAGATGAAAAAAATGAGGATGTTTTTGAAGAGATAGATATATAAAAAGACTATATGAAGGAACTGGAGTCAACTAACGTCGCGACGCTTGGGGAGACGCCAACTTCCAGACGAAGAATTTCATACCCTCTGCTGGAGCGATACTGCATAGCACCTGTTTCGCGTTGGAAAGAACGGCTCCCAAGGATAATAGTAGAGGGTCTAACAGATATTTTTGCATATCCAATTTATGTAAAAGGAATTGAAAATCTGGATGCAACACAAGAGTTAATTAGGGAGGGTAAAAAAATTGAAATTTGGTCAAATCATTTAAGCTACGTGGATCCTCTTGTCATAATGGCCGGATTAAAAAAAGCTGGCCATAGAGGAATTGCTGAAAATACAGTACCTATTGAGGGACTTAAGCTTAGAATGAATCCAGTAAGAAAATTTTTTGCTAGTGGGTTCGAAACAATCCGCGTGGTACCGCCATCTATTGAGCCAAAAAATGAAGAGGAAAATAAGATGAATATAA
>Ga0213870_1000622_pt1 | contig 16472 bp, 22 predicted proteins | sample WICALVC2017_Meta_FD_160119 | JGI IMG/M metagenome (GOLD analysis project Ga0213870, IMG submission 160119) | Freshwater microbial communities from subterranean cave lake in Wind Cave National Park, South Dakota, United States - WICALVC2017 | ecosystem: Environmental > Aquatic > Deep subsurface >... | reverse complement strand
AGTCCCCGTTGAGTCAAGTGCGGCTACAGCGGGTACGGCATCTGTGACTGAACCATCCGCCCCAATTTGGGGTTTAACCCGTTGATATTGAACACTAGCAACATCATCGGAACCTATTGTTGTTCCACTACCGGCTGTAATTGCGAAATTATCAGGCACAGTTTTTTCCCTCGATTATACTTCTTCACTTCTATGAGTCCAAGAAGTTTCGGGGCCAATTAACTCTTGTCCCCCAGAATAAGTAAGCCCCAATACACCCATTGCTTGCCCTGCCGCGGCAGATTCTGATCGTTCATTTCTGATAGCCCAAGTAGGTGTAGCAGACTCACTTACGCCAGTCCATGTCGGAGTAGCAGATTCACTTATATTTGTCCACGTTGCCATTTAAGTGTATTGAATTTTATTTGATATACTGGAACGCGGAATAATTCTGGTGGGCTTGTCATCAGCCCTTGACGAAGATTGCTTTTCAACCATTTGCTGAAAACCATCTATTTTCTGTCCATTCTTTACACCTCCATAAATCTGAATATAAAGGTCATTGGTAACATCCATTCCCCTCGCCAAGGCAAAGTCATAAGCCATTCCATAAGCAACAGCCCTATCCCAAGGTTCACCAAATCCTATCTCGGTAGTAGTCGTAGTGGCGGTCATTTCACTAATTTCACGCTTAAAATAGATACGAAGTCCTGCTGACAAAGTTACACTAACTCCGTTATCTGGGGCTGGATAAAGCCAAAGGGATCGCCCAATAATACGGTAATACTTAGGAAGGCCGTCTATATCCTGAAAGTCCTGTAAACTGCCAGAAATGTCCTTTTCGTCTACGGGAATCAATTTGTGCCAAGTTTCTGTAGCATTAGCATCTCTTACCTCTACTCTCTCTATAATCAAGGCTGTGGTGGGTAAAATATAGTCATTTCTTGAGTTAACCAACGTAGTGGTAGCTTCAGGGTAGGTTGTATATTCCGAGTCATCAAACTGCCACATATCAGAGTTTTGCCAAAACCAAGTAGCCACAATGTACTTCCATGTGTTAGCTGAACGGGCACGAGCCGCTAGAGGATATTGGGTGGTCTCACCGTCTGTAAGACCTAATAAGAAATCCGCATAATGAGTAATACTATCTGCGGTAGTAGTGGTGTCTCGAAAGACCATTGTAAAAAGCCCTCACCTTTATTATAGCATATTTTAAGATGTCAAGAAAGACTAAACCTTAAACTTATCCTCTTTAATCTCTTCCAAGAGTTCACGAATAAAATGGATTCTACCATCATGTATTTCCGTCAAGTTTTTTAGCTCGGTCTGTTTAGAGAAAATAGGATCGTTTACGTTTTTGGCCCGCATAGCAGTTCTGGTAAGCAGACGATAATCAACCTCGATCAACAATCGAGCTTCAACCGCTTATCCAAAGCCTCTCCTAAAAATTTAAGTATTTTTTCTTTCATACAAATATTGAAGACGATTATGAATATCTTTAGCGATACGATCTTCCGAATAATTTTCTCTCATCCACTCTTTGTGGTCTGAGGCTACAGTACACGGATTCTCCCACATATCCTTAATCTTTCTTTTCAAATCCTCAAAATCATCATGCTGGAAGTACTCCGCTCGATCACCCAAATATTCTCCTCCTCCCTGATAAGGAGAGTTAGAAAGCAAAACTGGTTTTCCTAAATAGTATCCTTCCAAAATCATCAATCCACCTGTTGACATTTCGTAATACGGTGAAACTTGAAATGAACAGCTTGCTAATACTTTTCTGAATTCTTCTCTTTCTAACTCGTGTTTCGTACTTCGATATGGAATTTTTAATTCCTCGCAGGCGCGTTCGAACCACCCACGCCTATCATCAGGATTATCTCTTTGAGCATTAAGAACAAATCTTTCATCACTTGTGGGTATATCGTACATGGGAGAGTGAGATTTGATTACATGGTAGTCCAAATTCCACCATTCTTTTTGTCTCTTGCCTATCGCGTGAGACGGAACCCAGATGTCAATACTTTTTTTCAGAAGTTCTCCATATTTTACAAAATCGTATTCAAGGTTTCCTCTACGTCTCTGCATGCTCCATTCATAACAATCCCAATTATAGTTAATTATTAAAGTATTGGGGCATTTTTCTAAGGCCCTCCAGGCTTTTTCTTGTTGGGTTATTCCCCAACAAATGATGAAATCACAATTTTCATCACAATGCGTGACTACCTCATAATCTCCATATTTGCTGAGCCATTCTTGAAATTGAACGGCCCCATAATCTGTATCTGTAAAAGCAATTCTCATATACATGCTTGAATAATCCGGGGAAGATAAGTTACAAATTCTCATATGACTTCGTAGAATTCTTTTATCTTCCCGCAAATAAACGCGACATCTTCTTGGGTCAGTTTAGTATAGGTGGGTAAGTAAAACCCATTGGCGGCAAAGTGGTTAGCCTTAAGATTCTTGTAATTGGGGTCAAAATACATTGGTTGCTGCGACATTGGTTTAAACAGGTGGCGGGAGTCAATCCCATTACTCCTTAAATATTCCATAAGTTCATCTTTTCTCTGCGCTAGAACGTCATACATCCATAGTAATTTACGGGGTGGCTGAATAGTAATTTGCAGAATATCCTTCAGGCCATTATTATACCATTCTTCAATTTGTTTTCTTTTGGCCAAAAACTCATCCAATCTTTCCAGTTGAGCTAAGGCAATCGCGGCTTGCATACTTGTCATTCTAAAGTTAAATCCCAGTTCTTTATGAAGAAAAGTGTGCATCTTATCAAAGGCCATATTACGGAGGTAAAATAGACGTTCGTGCAATTTCTCATCATTAGTCACACAAATTCCGCCTTCACCGGCAGTTAAAATTTTATTAGCAAAAAAGGAATAACAGGTTATATCTCCTTGAACTTCAAAACTGTGAGCTAGGGCCGCGTCCTCAACAATCTTCAATCCATAAGTATCCGCCAATTTTCTGATTGCCTTCATATCCACCTGTCTTCCAAAAACATGAACTGGCATTATGGCTTTAGTACGTGGAGTAATTTTTTCCTCGATCTTCGAAATATCAATCAACATATTATCATCACAGTCCACAAAAACTGGTTTGGCGCGGTTATAAGTTACCGCCCAAGCCGTTGCCACCATCGTAAATTCAGGGACTATCACTTCATCTCCTTCTCCTATATTCAAAGCCGCCAAAGCCAAGGTTAAAGCTGTCGTACCAGAAGTACATGACACTCCGTATTTGGCACTATGCCTCTTAGCAAACTCTTCATGGAATCTTTCCACCCACGGCCCATGCCAAGAAATCCATCCATCCATTATGGACTTAGTAACGTAGTCCAATTCGTTACCAGATAAATCGGGCGAGGCAATAGGATATTTATACATTGTTGAGGTCATGTTCAACCATCATTTTAACTAATTCCTTAAACTTCACTTTTGGTTCCCATTTTAGAATTTCTTTGGCCTTTGAATAATCAGCACAAAGTTCATAAACTTCTGCTGGTCTAAAAAGAGCGGGGTCGCTTACCACTACATCTCGGTTAACACCTGTTAAATTCAATGCTTCAGTTAACCATTCATCAACCGTATGAGTTTCGCCTGTACCGATTACAAAATCCATTGGTTTCGATAGTTGTAGAATCATCCAGGCAGCCTCCGCATATTCTTTAGCATATCCCCAATCGCGTTTGGCTTCCAAGTTACCCAGCCTCAGTTCTTTTTGTTTTCCAAATTTAATTCGGGCGAGGGCCTTAGTAATTTTTCTGGTGACGTAGTCATCTCCACGCCTAGGTGATTCGTGATTGAAAAGAATCCCATTACAGGCAAAAAGTCCGTACATCTCACGATACTTTTTAACGGAATGAAAGCCAGCCAGCTTTCCGATGGAGTACGGACTTTGCGGCACCATACGAGTAGTTTCTTTCTGAGGAAATTCGTCAGTATTACCAAAAAGTTCCGAGGTTGAGGCTTGGTACAATCTTGCCGTGGGATGAAGTTGCTTTACAGCTTCCAGCAGCCTAATCACACTTGTTCCGTTAACGTCTAAAGAATAGACCGGCTGGAGAAAACTCTCCTGAACATCAGCTTGAGCAGCAAGATTGTATATTTCATCAGGCCGAACATCGGCAATAACACGATAAAGAGAAGAGCTGTCGGTAAGATCGCCAGAATAAAGAAAAAGCCTTTTGCGGTAGATTTCATTATTTTGAACAAGGTGCAGGATGTTGTTGAGCGTTCCATAGCCCGAATGGTGTCGCCTCACTAGACCATGCACCTCATAATCTTTATCCAAAAGCAATTCCGTAAGATAGGAACCTGTCTGACCGGTGATCCCGGTAATGAGTGCTTTTTTTCTTATGATTGATACAATCATAAAAGTTTATCTATTAACTCCTCGACCTTTAAATAATAATCAGCCTTTAGATGTTCTTTGTCAGTGGAGATTCCTATCCCTACCGCTTCAATCATATCCTTATCATTGATACGATCTCCAATAGCCAGAACTTCATCTTTATCAAATCCCATAATAACCATCATTCTTTTCAATGCTTCTCCCTTAGAAATATCAGCACGCTGAATATCAAATGCCTCTCCGTTCCACATAACCTTAAACTCTGGTGCAACCTCGGCAACAATTTCTCTAACTTTGGGCAGTTCGCTGTCAGTATGAACAGTAAGCATAAATTGTTTCGGCTCTATTCCTGTAATGGGCAACTTTCTTACTCGCCTTCGTATCTCCCCGATTTTGTGAAAATACTCTTGATTAAAATCATAAAGCTGAGCGATTCTCCCGTCTATCATGTAGATATGACCGTTCTCGGCGATAAAAGAACATCCAGAAATCTTGTCGTACATTGATTGAAGATAAATCAGCGACCTTCCTGAATTAACACAAACTGCCCGCTTTTTCTTGATTTCGTTTATCTTATTGGCAAATTCGTTAGAAATTCGAAAAGAAGAAACAAATACTGAAAATCTGCCATCATCGTAAGATTCGAGGATCTTGGTACCTCGCGGGATAAGAACTCCATCACTATCGAAAACCACCAGTTTAATCTTGCGAAGATCCATAGACTCTAAAGTTAGGAATACTAACTATAAACTTTCCTCCCCCCTTTCTCCATTTTTTTTCGCGTTGAAGAAAGTATTTCGTGAATCCCCACGGGAGGATGAAGAAGTAATCCGCCTCTTTTCTGCCCTCCTCTTCGCTTCTAATGGGTACCCTCGATCCAATCGTATACTTTCCCCATTTCTCCTCATTTTTATCAGCAATAGCTCGAAGCAATCCTCGGTGAAGTCCATAGTATTGAAGTATCGTATTTCCTTTAGTTGACGCGCCATATCCCCAAATTACTTTTCCCTTTCTAGTTTCTTTTTGGATAAACGCCACAGTTTCCTTTTTATTCTCCTCAATTTTCTTAAAAAACGTTTTGACTTTTTGCGGGGTGATATTCTCACGGATTCGAACAGACCCACGGCGGTAGTGACGGGCATAGAGGCGATAGCTTCCGCCATTGATTCTATTTTTTTCGACCTTAAAGATTTCGAGACCGTTTTGTTCATAAAGTTGTACTAAGGATTTATAAGTATAGTACTCGATATGTTCATGGCATATATTCCCAACATCGTTATACTTCAACATCGGTTCAAGGGTCATTAGTTGAGCAATGAAAATTCCATTAAGAGTAAGATGATTAGTTACTTTCTTAATAAATTCATTCGGGTCAACAGAGTCGTAAAACATTCCAATGGCGCTGATTACATCAAACATTAACCCACCACCATACTCTTCCCAAAAACATGTCTGGACGGAATCACAATTTTTCTTTAGTTCCGCGAAAAGATTTCTGGCGGGTTCAATACCGACTCGTTTAAAACTCTTCGGCACAAAACTTAAAAGAGTCCCATCGTTCGCCCCAACATCACACCACAACCCTTGTTTACGAAATTTAAGTGCACTTTTAACAATATTTTTCAAATCCTCAACAATGACCGGATTCAACCCTGAACGATACCAATAGAACTTCTTATAAAGCTCATAAAGAGGGAAATTATGGGCAAGCTGAAGTAAATGGCATTTGGGGCACCAAACAAGCTCTAGAGGCCATTTTTGACCCTTCTGGGGGGTTCTGGTGAAGTCATTCATTGCCAAATTGCCCAAACCGCCCATTTTCTCAAGTTTGAAAGAATAACAGACTCTACATTTGGTAATTCTTTTCATAAAAATAAGGGTCTTAAAGACCCTGAAGTTCTTTATTTGGCCAGTCAAGAAGTTCAAAGTTCTTTTCCATAATCTCCTCATATCTTCCGCATATAAGACAGGCCTTTTCTCCTGCATAGATATTTTCCAGCCCTTCGTAAAGAGTAAATCCCATTTTACGACAAACTTTCTTCATCGGTTCATTGGTGTCCCGGAGAAATGCGAAAATTGTATCGAAACGCTTATGGGTACGAAGTTTAAGAAGCATTTCCCGAATAAGTTGTGGGCCAATACCTTTTCCGGTTTTAAATGCCCGAAGGTGAAGAAATTCTATATTCCAACCAGAAGAAGCTCGCCAAACAACGTATCCCCGTTTTTCATCATAAATATATTCAACTCCCTGGAATGGAGTAATATACCTTTCCATGAATTCATCGAAATTATAAAACTTGTCCGTATCAAACCTCCATAACATAAGAATGTTCTTTCTTAATTTTATCAAGTCTTTGACAAATTGTCAAAACCATAGTTTCTAGACTATAATTGCTTCTCACGAATTCTCTTGCCTTTTCCAAATCACAAACAGGTTTCCAATTCCATAACATCTTTATTTTCTGTTTTAAGTCGAGAATATCGTCATCTTTAAAATAAAATCCCCATTCCCCTAAATAATCTCTGCCACCATGATGAAGAGAATTGGATACCAGCGATGGCTTTCCCAAATAAAGTCCTTCAATCAAAGATAATCCTCCCGTAGAAGCCTCGTGATAGGCCGAAACTAGAAAAGAACATTCAGCCACTGTTTTCTCCCATTCTTTTTGGGAAAGCTGGTGATTGGGCGTAACACAAGGAATATTCAATTCTTTACATACTTTTTCCACGAAGCCGTAGTTACGATCCGGTAGTTCCCTTAGCGGATTAAGAACGTATCTTTTATCAGAAATCTCCGCTTTAAAATAAGGAATATAAGTTTTTAGAATATTTCCGTTAGTAAGTCCTAACCACTGTGACATTCTATAAACTACGGACTGCGATGGACACCATGCTTCCGTTGAATGATATAATAACTTTTCATATTCTTTATCCTGTTCTCTGCGCCATTCGTACATATCCCAATTATAATTTATCAAAAATGCTTTGGGATATTTTTGATGTACTCTTTTAATCTCACCTACTTTAGAATGAGTCATACCTAGAATAAAATCAGGATCGGGGATCTCGCCAACCTCATGCCCTATCCTTCTTAATTCTTCAGCGATTCTATCTAGCCACCCCCCAGACGAAACCCAATAGAGTTTATAAGATTTCATACTTTTTTATCTCTTCTTCACGTGAGTTTCCGTATTCAAGAATCAGAAGTTTCTTACAGTTTACTTTCAAGTTCTTTTCAATCTCATCCCATTCTTCTTGACCGGCATCTCTACGAATCATCTCTTTCATCGAGATACAAATACCCCAGTCAAAAACTTTCGGTGCGAACCTTAATGATTCTCTAATATCCATTCTATGAAACATATAAGTAGGATGAAATTCTTTGGCTAAGTGAACAAACTCCGGTACGAAATCTATACCCACATATTGCTGCGGAGAGAACCACTCACAAATTCTTCCATAGCCACATCCTGCATCCAGAACCTTATCATCAGATTTTATTTCTTTGGCCACAATTTCTTTGTGGATTTTATCTATCAAAGGAAAGTTAAACCCCATTCCAATAGCATGAGAAGGAAGATTTATTCTTTGTGCTTCTTTTAGGCGACCCTGCCAAAAATCAAGTTCAAAGATGGGGTTCATAAAGATTCAAATAGTTTAATCCATTTAGGTTTTAAGATTTCCCAAGAGATTGCATCTGCCAACTGGTTTGCTTTTTCCGATTCTTTTTCCATATTAATTTCAGCCCATTGATCAATTTTTTGCGCGATTACTGCAGGATCAAAGTCTGCATAAAAAATCTCTCTTCGTACCAGTTTTACATTTTGACCCATCTTATAAGGAATTAACCACTCGTCTGGAAGCCAACCCTTGAAAGGAAAAATGTCGGCAGTTAAAACGGGCATTCCAGCAGCTAGGGCCTCCTGGACAGGCATAGAAATCATCCCGAATTTGGCGGGGAGAATAAAAACGTCTCCCTCATTCCATAAATCCCAATAATTTCTAATGTTACCAACATTAACCTTAAGTCTGGGGTCGCGCGAATAATTAAAATCAACCTGAGAATTTATAAAGAATTTTATATTCTGATTCTTAACGAGTGGGATTGCTTCTAAAAGTCTCTGCGTTCCAGTCCGTCCATGAAGTCCTCCGTGCCCCATATTGTGCAGAAAAGTCATAGCCTTAGTTCTTTTTTTATACTTAACCCGTTCTCGATTCACCGGCAACGGAATCAACTCTAACCTCGATGGCTCTCCCCTAAAAGATTCATAGTCAAGCATTGATGGACAAGCGATAAGATCGGGGTAAAAATCCAATGGTTTGTCATTACCTTCAAACATTGGGATCAAAACGGTCTTTACTCCTTTTTGTTTAGCCAGCAAAAACGCAATCCAATTATAAGGAGTTTCTATAGCTAACAAAACATCTAAATCTTTCAAGAAGCTATCCCAAAATCTTATATCCAGCTGCCCTTGTGTTTTTACTTCTGAGAAGCCGTCCCTTCCGGGAAAGAAATTAAATCTTTCGGTAAAGATCTTAAAAGCCTGACAATCAACAATTACAACCTTGGTAATTAAATTTTTGAGGTTTGTATAGAACTCCCAAGAAAGCATTCCCAAACCCGTGTTATCTGCTCTAGTTATCAGACCGATCCTCATACTTTTAATCCAAATTCCTTAAGATACTCAAGCATCTGCCCCACTCGAAAAGTAAACGAAAGTTCTTTGGCCCGCTTAAATCCGGCCAGACGAATCTTTTCTCGCTCTTGGTCATGGGCCAAATAATAATCAATCTTTTTAAACATATCATCACGATCCTTATAAAAAACGATTTCTTCCCCATCCTTAAATTCTTGGGACAACCGTTCACAATAAGCGTGAAGAGTAAACCCTCCGCTACCCGTCATAAGATAAACACGATTCCCCCAGTAATTATTATCTACGGGATATTGAGGACAGAGCATTATTTTACAGCCAGCGCACAAATTAAAAAGGTCTCGGTTATAAAATCCCATAAAAGCTCTAAACCTATTTCCATATTTCTCTTTAAGCTGATCGGCCCACTCCCCACGAACACCGTAAAGCGTTCCTGTAAAACAAACCTCGGCCCCCAAATCCATTGACTTACCCAGTCCCCCTTCCCATAGTCTATCCCCAATCCCTTGCTTTAATTCCCTAAATTTGGGATTAGGATATTCAAGGGCAAATGACCAGTCATTCAAAAAAACTAAATCTACGTAGGGTAAATTTTCTTCCACCCAAGCCATCCTTCTGGATTCCTGATCTCCAGTAGCCCGCCAAATCTTATCAAAACACCAAAAGGCTTTTGGATACTTAATCTTGGAAAGAATTTCTAACCTTTCAGGCACATCCCAATGATGAAAAAGAAAAAAATCAGCTTCTACATCTAAAGCTGACCTAGCATTACCCTCCATTATTTCTATTACTTCATGCCCCAACTTCTTAAATCCGTAGGTAATATGTCCCTCCGTATCATCTAGTATTGGATTATGATGATTTGCTACATAACACACCTTCATCATATTTGGTACAAAATTATAACATACGTCATATTATTGTCATTTACGGACATGGTAATAATCTTAATTTCTGTAGGACGGTACTGTAGCAAAAACTCATTCAACCTTTTCTCCAATTCACTGAGTGTTGGCCCCTCAAATACTTTAATCTGGAGTGGCATTATAGTTTTATATGATAAACCAGTGGATGAACTTTTATCAGTGGTATATTTTGTCCCTTAGTTGTAGGAATGTGCAACAATTTTTCAAATGTTTCCCAATGATAAATTTCAATTTCGTGGCCTCCTATCATGTCCAACATCTCCTGAACCGTAAACTCTTTCACGTGAAACTCCTGTTGGGGTATCCATTTATTGTCTAGACCATCGCGGTTGGGAGTAGAAATCCATACACTATGTATAGCAGATTGTATTAAATTCTGGATCGCCTGACGATATTTCTTAACATGCTCGATTACCTCTATGGCCACCACAACCTCATGTTTTGCCCACCACGGTTTTTCCCCTATGTCCCAAACCCCAAAAGTAAGATTTCCCTTAGAGTGATTTATAGATTCAGCAAATAGGATATTCTCATACAGTTTATCCGTAGCATGCAAGTAACTTGCGGACTGGGCTAGTAAATAACTCCCCGCCCCATTGCCACATCCTGCTTCAAGGACTTCTTTACTCGTTACTTGCGGTATTAAATTCTCATAAACCTTTTGGTTTTGAGGCAAAAGGGTATTTCCAAGATCGGTTCTTAACTGATCTTTCTCTTCATTTTCCCGATACTGCATGAGCGTGTGAAGTGTGAATCTTTAGTCCTCGCGGTGTCTTAGCAATAAATCCGCAATTCACACACTCTAAATTCTCTAAATTTGACATAGGTTTAAGTTCCGGGGCTTCTACTGCTGGGTCATCATTAACAATATTAACTTCTTCACGATGCGCTAAAGCCGCATCTTCCACTCCTAAAAATTTCCACTTGGGGTCATTGATTCTTTGACGATAGTGTCCTTCCTGATCGAAAGTAATCAATACTCCATGCGGATTTATAAATTTCCAATATTTTTTATTCTCTTGAGAGAGTGATGGCATAACTTGTATTTTCTTACGAAATATAGTTTCTGGTAGAATCTTTACTATATCCTCCTCAAGAAAAGGTTTGAGCGGAGGATTCTTAGCTTTTAAAGATTCATACCATTCTTTAGGTAAGTAGATCCCTTTATTATCATATTTTTTGTAACGTTCGACTTTTCTTAAACGATCCTTACTTCTAAGAAGCCCATAATGTTTGAAAAAATATCCTGAGTGCGTTCCCCACCGATAATTCCATTCTGGGGCCATTCCACAGTGAACGGGAGTATGCCTAAAAGACAATAGGTTGGGCAGGTATTTCCAAAACCGTACGTCATCAAATGTAAAATCTTCTCGGTATTGATCTGCTCTATCCCAAAGTTCAATACACCAAAAGTAATAGGCAATATCATATTTTTTTGAGGCAAGTTCCTCTAACGTCTGCCTCGTGAGGCGCATCTCGATAAATTCGTCCGCATCCAGCGACAAAACCCAGTCAGGCCCAAAAGCCCCAAGGCGTTGCGCAAGTTCCTCCTTAATTTTCGGCTGTAACTTCCCCCACTCGCGATTGTCTTCATACGTCTGAAAGCCGCTTTCTTTAATAACCTTTTTCGTTTTAGCATCAACGTTATTTTGGACGATGATTGCACCATCAAAAATTCTGAACTGTTCAAGACACGGTTTGAGCCAACGGTCTCCTTCACCTCGGCCCACCACCATCGCCCCCACTATCTTTTTCATACATTCTTAGTATGATCAAACTCCCTGTCCGAATACCCAGCTTCTTTCGACTGCCTAATGTGCCACGCATTTAGACTCTTCTGGGCGTTACGAGTAGCTACATCCGCCCTTATAGAACCTATGGTGGCTGGCCTTTGAACTGACCCTACACCCTTTTCTGTGATAACTGATTTATTTTTTGCAGACGGGTCTGCCCCTTGTGGGGAATTTGCTTTTGTTTCTTCTTCGCGGTACGCCATTTTATTTTTTCCTCGAACCCATAAATTGATGATACGACCTTTTAACTTCTTCTAAAGAAAACTCCCCTCTTTGAACTTTGGCTCTTATAACCCCTTCCATATCCCTATCTATTCTGTTAGCAACTCTTTTATCAATATACTCAACTTCCTTATTTAACACCCCTGAGGCCAAAATCTGGGCCGCCTTATCCCGTAATTCACGCCTTACCTTACGCCCCCTAAAAACTCCGGTATTAGCCATACGCTCAAACGTATGTTTTTGTTCCGCCAAGGGATTATAAGATTTGACTCCCTCCCTTTTTAAGCTACGCGGGATTTCTTTCCCCAACATTCTAGCTTTCTCAGAAAACTCTTTTTCGGTCATGACTTTTAAAGAAGTTTAGTTTTGGATACTCCTAATTGTTTTATCATTTCACTTCTGGTTTGTCGCGGTTGCGGGTAAATCTTAGGAAGATTCATCGCCCTTATTTCATCCGAACTTTTTTCCAAAAGATTCTCTTCTGTTACGCCAAGAAACTCTTTCATCTGGTTGCCGAAAAGCGCAGCATGACGCTCTTCATAAAACACAACCCTTTCTCTTTCGATTATTTTGATGCCCCCCATCCCCGGGGCCGGGTCTCCAGTAACAAACCTCTCTGGATTACGAGAAATGTAAATGAATAATTTCATTGTGTCCTTCCCTCGCCTTCGCCTTTGCGAGGTTCCGAGGGGGGAATCCCACAAAAGCAAGAGGCCACAAGGAATATTATTATGCTGACGTCTCTTCCTCTCTAGACTTCAACCAACTGTCAAGCTCTAGCTCCGCACAACAGCAACAAACTAGGCAGAAGCCGTAGTGGAGCCATTAAGAACCACGGCCATAAGATCTCTCAATTCAGTAGATCCGTAAATCATATCCGCTACCCACAAAGTTCCAAGGTTCTCAACAATATATTGAGATTGCAGTCGTACACGGTTTCCACCTGGAGTCCGAGTGATAAAACCAAACGCGTCTCGGTGGGCGTAAATATTTCGGTAAGCCGTAAGATTTGAAACGACATTAGCCGTTACAAATACCGGATCACCGTATAATACACCGTAAAGTCCACGTTCTCTATCAAACGGGCCGAAGTTTCCACCAACCACAGGGCCGCGTCCACCTCCCCATCCTGCCTGAGATACATCATAGAGTTTTGCAATCCCTAAGATTTGATCCCAGTAATTCACAGGATGAATGAAGAAGGCACGATTTGCCCTTGGGGTCTGTACACCAGCAGCGTTGTCCTCAAGCTGCCTTACACACTGTCGGATTTGAAGATCGGTAATGGCTGCGGAAGTCGTTCCTACAGTAGTCGCAACACCCGACCAAAGGGCCAAGAGGTTATCCTCAAGGTCATCAGCGAGTCTTGCTCCTGCCTGTTCTGCCAATCGTTCCAGAATAGCTGTTCCGTTGAGCAACTGTTGCATTTCATTATCCTCAATCATGTACGCGACTGTACTCCAAGTCGTAGCGGTGATAGTAATATCCACGGTAGACGGACTATTCAACGCTACCTCAGATGCGTTAGATTTTGCACCCGAAGTTAAAACGTTGGTAAAAATATTCGATACATGGAATATATCACCTCCCGATGGAGCAGCTAAGTCGGTTAGATCCAGGAAAAAATTTGCCGCAACAGTATGATCAAAGAAAGCTTCAAGAACGACAGGGAGCCAGACTTCTGGCACAACAGCAACTAAATCGGTAGTAGTATATGCACCTGTTCCAGTCACGAAAGTAGTCCCCCGTTCTTAATCCCCTATTCCACGCGTAGCCTTCCTGCGGCTTTAGCTTTATCCAAAGCCTCAGTTTGTTTTTTCAGAAGATAAGCCCTCCTATCAAAAGGAGTATCTTTCTTAGGAAGTTTGGCCATTTCGATTGGCCTTTCTTCCGCTAAACGCGGAGAAGGAGCTGGAGTCCCTTGCTCGGCCTTTTTTTCGATTCGCATAGATTCTATACCAGATTTGACCAAAGGATTTTCAAGCGCCTTAAGTCCCCCTACTGCCATGATATGATCTACTTCGTCTGGAGAATAATCCATCGAACGAAGTTCAATCCTATCAAGACGAGTATGAAAATCTTCCGACACTTCTTTGGCTTCTGGTTTAGCCTTATATGACGCAAGTTCCTCCTTAAGTCGTTTCTCTGCTTCTTCTGCTTGTTTAGCTCGAGCAAATATCTTGTCGAACTCTTTTTTAGGAATTTGTGGTTCCTGGGCTTTTTCAGGAGTAGCCTCGTCTCCTGCAGGTTCTAAGTCCTGCCCTTCTTGGTTTAATTCGTCCATAAGACAAATTCTTTCTTAAGGTCTTATCGACCTTTCTTCCCTCCTAACGGAGAGATTGTTCCCTGCTTTGGAAAAGCAAGGAAACATCTTCCCATTAGCCATCAGTCGCTTCTCGTTCCGGAAGCTATATTAAACTTCTGTCTGTACTCTGGAATTCTTTCCTGTGGTGAACCTCCTTCCTTTTCGGTTTCATTATGGGCTACTTCGTGGTGTTTAGATTGAAAATGAATCCTGTTCTCCGCGTCTGGTCGAGTGTGGCTTCTGGAATAACTGGAAGGACGCGTAGCTGGGCCAGAATCGCCCTCCCCGTTGTATCTACTTCTTGAAAAGTGTTGTGGCGCGGCTTGTTTACCAGGCCCCGCAACAACAGAAGGTTTATAAGTATTCCTACTGGAACTACCAGCTCTTTGTGGCTGGTCACCACCAGCACTTTTTACTTTTCCATTAAACGACATATTATTTTTCCCTCTTCTTTTTACGGGGAAGACCTTTACGTTTTGTCCCCGCGAAATCTTGTAATTGACTTTTGCTCATGGACTGCGCCATTTTCTTGGCAGCGCCCTTGAGTTGAGAAAAAGGAATCTTACCTCTTTTGGCAGCCAGAGCCAGGCCCGCCGCTTTTTGTTGTTGTCTTGAAACTGCTGGCATTACTTTCGACCCTTCTTCTTTTTGGCGTGTTTTCCGTGCTTAGACATATTCGTTATTTACGGGTTGACTAGACTTATCTACGACCTTTAATTCCTTAATAACTTCTTTAAGAATTCTTGAAGTATGTTTTAAGGAATTTACATCTTCATCCCCTTTTAGATTATCAACATCACAATACTCTCTACGTTTTTCTTCTAACCACTCACAGAGGACGGCCCCTAATCCCGACTGTGAAATTTGCCTACGCATTTCTACAAATTTTGGATTCATACTTTAAGCTGTGATGCTACGGGTCGCGCCCCACCCGAAGCTGGAATTGCCACGGAACCGCCTTGCGGCATTATCGTTGCGGGCTGCGTCTGTTGTTCTTCAACCAAGGCGCTTATTTCAAGCGGAGGAATTCCTGCTAACTCCAATAGTTTAAAGAATACCGTTCTGGTGGTTTTGTCCTGAAGGATGGCGGGGTTGGAACCGATAATTTGAAGCGCCACAGTAAGGGTTTGAGTTCTTGCCCCAGTATCTATTTCTTCCCCGGTAACAATTACATCCACAAGATACTTCACTTCTTTATAAAACCCGTCTGGGATGTCAAGATAACGATTCTTTTTATCCTTTAGCTCCAATTCAATTCGAGACTTAATAACATCCAGTTCCAAGGTTGAAGGCATAAATCCAGTTTTTTTAGCATGCTTTATCGCCTCCTTATTCACCTTAACTTCCGCTATGGCCCGATCCAGCTTTTCAATCTCGCTATCCGAACCCATAAAAGTCAGAATATGGGTCTTTTTGGACTTATTTTCAAATTCGGGAATTATGTCTTCGGTAAGAACCTTTTTAAGAAAAAGTCCGTAGTTCTCCCGTTTAAGGTCAAAATAACTGGCCACCATTCCCGCCGAGAGCTGTGCTACTCCTAAGGGAGTTCTTGACGGTAACTGTTCCCCGCGAGAAATGTCAAAGGAAAAAGTCTTCTGTTCGCTGTTTCTTTGCCATCTGGAACGGGTGTTATTAAAAGCCGCCAAATCCGAATTGTCTTTTACCAGGGGTGTAATCTCAGAGTTTACTTTAAGTATATCACCATTTTCGTGAGAAGTAAACACGTTTCTTCCCACAGTCTCGTCTCTGGTTTGATAAAGCTGCAGCGCTTTCCAATAAAGCCCCTTCCTTTCCAGGTTCTCAGCCTCGTTTTCAGAAACCTGATTTTCAAAAAGATACTCCACAAATCCTTGTCCGGGCAGTCTCCCCGGAATTTTCTCCCAATAAAGGTCACGGTAGGGCAAGGCCTTTTCATCCTCTTCTAGCTTAATTGCTGGTACAAAATCATCCTCCGCAGATACTTGGGCCTCCGTAACTCTTTCAAAACCTTCCCCGCCTGGCTTTCTTCTCTTAAAGGGGTCAGCCAGGACTGTCCTTGCCCACTTCTTTCCGTCCAAGTACTCATACATCTCAAACACATTGATAAACTTAACATCCTTAGGAATTTCCTTAGTTGACCAACCCTCCTGCTCTATCTCTTTAGCCGTCACTCTATGCAGTTCGTAGACGTATGGGGATCTTAGGAGCGATTCATGAGTCACATCAAATCTGAGATTTTGGA
>Ga0213870_1000620_pt1 | contig 16513 bp, 10 predicted proteins | sample WICALVC2017_Meta_FD_160119 | JGI IMG/M metagenome (GOLD analysis project Ga0213870, IMG submission 160119) | Freshwater microbial communities from subterranean cave lake in Wind Cave National Park, South Dakota, United States - WICALVC2017 | ecosystem: Environmental > Aquatic > Deep subsurface >... | reverse complement strand
GCCTTCAGGCATCCGTGGCCGTGTGCCGGTAGAGATCGAAACCGCGTTAGGAAAAAATGAACCCTCGCATTTTACTTCAAACAAGATCATCCGACCGGCGTTGTGCGCTCTCGAACCCAACTTCGGCAGTACTGGCGATGTGCTCACACTTTCCGGGGATAACCTCGGGGACACGCAAGGAAGCAGCGTGGTTCAGTTCCAGGCTTCACCAGCAGCAGAGATAAAAAGTTGGAAGAATACCGAGGTGCGATCGATCGTTGCTGATGCTTCACGAACTGGCAAACTCGTTGTTGCGGTTGAATCCGTCGAGAGTAACCCAATTACGTTCACGCGTGAGCCAGTACTTTTGCGTGTGAGCCCAGAGCAGGGCGGACCTGGGCAGTTTGTCACTCTTTTTGGAAATTATTTTGGAGAAATTGCGGGGAGCGTTCTTTTTGAAGGAGACCCAGATGACCCCAGCGATGATCGCGTGGCATCACTGCCCGAGGCGTGTAAAACTCCGTGGAGCGATCAACAGATCATTGTTGTAGTCCCTGCTGATGCGAAGAAGGGCGTTGTCCGAGTGAAGACATACCCCACAACTCCTGCAGGTTCTCTTTTGTCTTCTTCTTTAGGCAGCCCGTTGTTTCGGCCCACAGGGGATCCTTCGGGGCCTGGATTGTGTGCGATTCGTCCGGACCATGTTCGTCCAGGGGCTCTTTTCTCCATTGAGGGGGTGCGCTTTGGCAGCCCACAAGGAAAAGGCAGAGTGATTTTTGAAGGGAAGTCTTTGGATTCAATACGACTTTGGGAAGCAACACGCATTTCTGTTTCTGGGAGCGAATCCCCGCGCACGGGAGATGTTCTTCTATCGCAACAGTATCGCTCAAATATTCGTTCCGAGTGCCGAGGGGTCACGTTTCGAGGATTCTGTCCATGGGGGACTCGAGAGGTGTCAGAGACTGTTCTGCTGTTCTCGAATGCATTGCCGCTCACGACGCTTTCGGCAATCGGGCAGTCGTGTGCCAGGGACGCTGAATGCCAAACGAGATTGTGCGTTGCCGGCAAGTGTACTGCCTGTGGGGAAAAGAATGTTTGTCGCATTGGGCAGTGTGATCTTCAAAGCGGTGTATGCATGGAAGGCGCGGTTGGCAGTCCTTGTCAGCGGTCCACGGATTGCGCGAATCTTCTTGTGTGTAATCCCGGCAATTCGCGCTGCAGCGCTCCCAGTGGCACGAGCTGCCAGAGTAATCGAGACTGTCGACTGGGATTGATCTGTAAAGGAGCAACGAGTCGGTGTGAAGCCGGAACTTTTGGCGGCTCACTTACTGGTCGCTGTGGGAGTAATGTTGATTGTTTTCGTAATGAGTTCTGCGATCCCTCGACGGGACAGTGCGTGCTACCCGCGACCGGGGTCGCGCCGTCGGGTTCCGCAATCCCAGGGACTGGAAGCCCCTTTGCCTGTGTCAGCACTCGCGATTGTCGGCTCGCAGAAGTCTGTAATACGGCGACGAAGAGCTGCGAGCCGGATTCTCGTTGCCGCAGTAACCGCGACTGCCGTCTGGGTGAAGTCTGTAAGGCAGAGACTTCAACATGTGAACCGTCTGTGGCACCAAACGCGGTTGCGAAAGTGCTTATCACCGTCACCCCGCCGGGATCTGTGACAGACGCTGATGCATTTACCTGCATCGGAAATGCGTGTAGAGGAGATGTCCATACAACCGTTGAAGGCAATCAGCACCGCTACCGCGCGGTAGCGTTTTCGGGCAGTAACGTTGAAGTCCCGGCACTGTATCAATGGTCGTTGCTTTCCGAGGCTCTGATCAAATTTTCTGCAAAAGAAGGCCAGGAGGTTCTCGCAACACCCACTGGGTTTCCCGGCAATGTGACCATTACTGTTTCAGCGCGAGCCGCGGGTTCAAGCGTGCCGGTTACGGCATCTTTGTTTGTTACTGTTGCGCTTTCTGGGTCCAGTGGCGGAGGTGATCAAGTGTGCGGTAATGGGAGAGCAGACGCTGGGGAGTTTTGTGATAAGAGCGACCTTCGGGGTCGCACATGCGTTGGTCTTGGGTTGGGATATTCCGGCGGAGTGCTTGCATGTGATTTGGACTGTTCACTAAATACCAGTGCCTGTGCAACAACGGTCATATCGGCCGGCGGAGGACCTAGTGGCGGTGGAGGCACTGGAGCAGGAGGTGGCGGAAGCGGAGGAGGTACTGGAGGAGGCACTGGAGCAGGAGGCGGTGGCTCAACAGCAGTTTGCGGCAACTCTACGGCAGAATCCGGCGAGTTCTGCGACAAGATTGATCTTCGCGGCAAGTCCTGCACTACGCTTAACACCGGCTTTACTGGAGGGTCGCTTTCGTGTGTCAGTACCTGCGAGTACAACACGAGTGCGTGTACGGTGCCTGGAGGAGGCGGAACCGGAGGAGGCACTGGAGCAGGAGGCGGTGGCTCAACAGCAGTTTGCGGCAATAGTATCATCGAATCCGGCGAAATTTGCGACGCGGGAAATCTTGGCGGGAAGACGTGTAGTCTCCTGTCAACCGGATTTACCGGCGGGACATTACAGTGCAGCAGCGACTGTCGAAGTTTTAACACGAACGCGTGCAGCCCGGCGCAACTGCGCTGTGGAAATGGCGCCATTGACAGTGAGGAAGTTTGCGATGGTGGGAACCTTTCCGGAAAGACCTGTCGCGATTTTGATGACTTTACCGCAGGCGCGCTCTCCTGTAGCACCGACTGCCGTACGTTCGTAACCAATCAATGCACTCCGAAATCTAACCCCGCGCTCTGCGGTAATGGCGCCCGAGACACAGCAGAAGTGTGCGAAGTAAGTGACCTTGACGGAAAGACGTGTCAGAGTATGGGCTTTGCTTCAGGCACGCTCACGTGTACGAACAGTTGCACGCTTAATACCAGCCAGTGCCAGCCCGGAGCTAACCCCCAATGTGGCAACAATGCGATTGAAGCAGGGGAGACGTGTGATGGCACAAATTTGGCAGGGGCAACGTGTCAATCAAAAGGCTTTGCTGGCGGTACACTCGGCTGTCAGCAGAACTCTTGCAGCGCCTATGACACTAGTGGCTGTACAGGTGGAGCTGCGTGCGGCAACAGCCAGATTGAAGCCGGAGAGGCCTGCGACAGAGCCAATCTCGGCGGGAAAACTTGTGCGATCTTGGGCTACTCGGGTGGCACGCTTTCCTGCCAGAGCGATTGTCGAAATTTTGATAGCACGCAGTGCACGATCACCACTACTACCCAGCACTGCAGCAACGGAATCAAGGACGCGGACGAGACTGGGATTGACTGCGGCGGCAGTGCCTGCGCAGTATGCTCCACTGCTAGCGCGTTGCCTGAGATCGCGTCGATCCGACTGACGGTTTTGCCAACTCCTGTTGAGAATCAGCGGGCAGTTAGTGACTTTTTCACTTGTGCCGGACGCGACGACTGTCTGGGAGATATCTCAACTCAACCCGGAAATCAGCATCAGTACCGCTTTGAGGCGTTTTCCAAAGAGGGCACAGTCCTGCCTGCAGATTTCCGTCTGGAGAATATCAGTGCGGCCCTTGCGACCAGTACGCAAACAGCCCAAGGGGTGACGAGTTTTACCACCGAGGTGACTGCCGAGCCAAAAAATGGGACCCAGACCCTGACGGTATTTGCCACAGCAGTGGCGAACCGCTCGGTTGGGGGGCTTTCAAAAACATTCACTGCGTTCGTGTTTCTCTGTGAGCGCCCGTGGCCTGACTTAAGAACATTTCCGTTTCAAGATACGGCCCTGCTCTCCGGCAACGTCGCTCCATACAGCAATGTTGAACTTTACTACTGCGCGGATGGCAATCCGGTGCTCCCGATCTTTACGCGTGTAGTAAACGCGGTTCCTGAGCAGCGTTTCGAGGCGCCGAAAGCCACCGCAGATCCCATCCACTGTCGGTCATTTGAAGGTCGCACCGGAGCTGGGCAGTGCGTGGATCTTTGTGATCCTGCTCTCACATATAACCCTGGAAGCGGCAAATGCGAGACCGAGATCCTCAAAGAGTTTCTTTTTAAAGCCGGAGATCATCCGGATGCAGTCGGGCTTCGAATAATGAAGAATCCGCGCTTGGTGTCACTTGACCAGTGGTACGAGGAGCATGTTGCTCGCGGAGTTTTTTTGCGCGGGACGCCTTCACCCCTTGTGGTGGATGGCTTTCCTGCGATTCGCGACGGCCGAAGCATGTATATCATGGCATCAAATCTCCTCACAGAGATACCGTCTATAGCGACCGCACCATATTCCTCTGCCCAAGGACTAACCTCTAGTGGAAAAATCGGCAGTTTGCTCACGCGGATTTCGGATTTCTTCCATCTCCAGCGCCCTGAGCGCGTGTTCGCCCAGACAGCGCCAATTGGGGCGCAGTCCAAACTCTTTTCCAATGTTTACATTCTCTCATTTAATCAAGATGCGAAACCCGAGACGCGCGCCATTGTCGACCTTCTGGGCAAGAGTTTGCGATTCCTTATTAATGTCGCGAGTGTGACAACGCAATCACATATCCGTCGGGATACTCAGCGTATTTCCGATCTTTCGGAGTTGGGAGAACTCCTTGCCAAAACTCGGGAGCGTTTTGGAAAGTTTCCCGAGCTTACGGCCGGTACGTATGTGCGCGGGCTTTCCCTCTCAATCTGGCCGAGCTGGCAAGAGGAGCTTGGGAGAATTCTCGGGAAAAAACTGCCCACTGATCCGATTAATACGCTCGTGGGCTGTGCAGTAGGTGCAAATCAAACAACCTGCTGGGATGAACGCGTACGACAGTTTCAGTGTCCAAACGACGCGCACGTCTATGCCTACTCCTCGCAAGCATATCCCGGCGGGCAAGGGTCGCTCTACACCAATTTCGAGTATCAGGGATCGTGTCCATCGGCCAATCGGTGTAATCCATTCTCTGGGAACTCTGGCCGCACGTTGGGACAAACGCTTGAAACGACGTGTCTTTCTTCTGGCAGTGAGCGAGTCACCGATCGCGATCTTGACGGCATTGCGGACGTTTCGGATAACTGTGCGCCCCCTCTGGGTCAAACAGACGTGGCGCGATATGCAAACCCAGAACAGCTAGACACCGACCATGATGGCTTGGGTAATGTCTGCGATCTTTTTGTGAATGATGCCTCTAATGATCGGGATAATGACGGAATTGGCGCTGACGGAGATAACTGTCCGCTGCTCTTTAATCCCCTTCAAGAAGATAAGGATGGGGACGGTGTTGGGGATTCCTGTGATGTACAGAGTTGCGGGAACGGTCGACGCGAGGCCCCAGGCAGCGGGCAGGGCTGGCATCGCGACGAGTTCTGTGATGGGTTTGATGGTGTGCCGGAAAACGCGCGCTGTAGCGCGGATTGTAGTGCATGGACATGTGAGCAAAGTTTTCACCAAGCAACCTCATCCTGTGTTTCCGACGTTCGTGCGTGTCGCATTCTTGATAGTAGCGGCAGTTCGGTGGGCAGCGGCGAAGAGTCTTGGGATAGTACAAAAAATGGGGGGCTCGGAGATTGGAGCGGGCAGTGTATCGTACTGCGATGCGATGCAGGTTTTCACCAAGAGGAAAATAGCTGCAAAGGAAACACCCGTACCTGCGAGCCACTTCCCGTCAATGCGCTCTTGGCAGTTCAGGTATGGGATCTGTTGCGCAGTCGATGGGGAACGTGCCAAATTCGCTCGTGTGCATTGGGCTTTCATCAGCAGGGAGGGAGTTGCAACGCAGACATTCAAGTGTGTACAAGTTCAATCGCGCACGCCACGGATGCCAGACGGCAGTGGCAGGGGACAAGCTTTAGCCCGTGTTTCGTTGGCGCGTGCGATCCCGGGTACGCGATCGGCGATGGCCGCATCTCCTGTGTCGCAGTCAATTGTCTTGGGACAATGCCACGCACGCAGTGTGCGTTGAAGGATGCTCAAAATCGCGATGGGGGACAGGGGACGACCCTCTATGCGTGCGAGGGCAATCAGTGGGTTACAACCGGAGTGTGTCTTTATGATGTTTCTGCAGCAAACAAGGGGTGTTTTATCGGCAGCGACTCTGGGGATCCGCTTTTAGTCCCGACCCAAGAATCTACTGGTTCGTGTTTAAGCACAGAAGAATGTCCAACCGGATTTTCCTGTGAGCTTGAATCAAGCACGTCGACCACGCGGCGGTGTACTCGCGACCTCTGCAGGAGAAATCAGTGCGAGGCAACGGGCTTTTCCTGCGGGCAGCTCTCGAAGACTTGCCAATTGGGACAACTGTTCCTCGCAGAGGCATGTTCTGCTGCAAGCGATTGCCCGCAGGGATACCGGTGCGAGGCGCTTGCGGGAGATGTGAAGCAAAAGACGTGTATTGTGGGGTCGCGTCCTGGCGGAGGGTGTGACATCAACGACGAGTGTCCAGTGCAGTATGAGTGTCGCGGGGTTGCTGGTTCAACATTAAAAAAGTGCGAACCGCGATCCTGTGGCGGGGTAAACGACCTCCAGTGTCCGCAGGGATTTTCTTGTGAGGCAGGAACCTGCGCGCTTACGACGGCTGCATGCACTGCGGATTCACAAAGCGGCATCTCGCTTGCATTCCGCACATGTCCGCGTCCGCAAGCATACTGCGAAATTCTTGACGGAGGACGTGTTGCCGGGTATGGGCTTCAAACCCGAGAGTGCGTTCGTTCGCTTAATCCTCCGCAGTGGGGAAGCTATGGAAGCTGCAATGCCCTGCGCTGCACCGACGGATATCTTTTGGATGCAACGGATCCAAATCTCAAGACGTGTCGGAGGAATTTTTGCTACAGTAAAACGGGGGCACGTCTTGACTGTAATGCCACAGAGCAACTTTCCTGTTCCGGCGGACAGCAGTGGAATCGGTGCGACTGTTCGACAACTCCTCCGAACCTCGTCGTGGGCCGTTGTGTACCAAATATCTCCGGCCTCATCACCTGGTGCGACAATGCTTGTTCTGTTGTTGTGAATGGTACAGAAGTGCTCTGGACGAACTTTACAAGAAGAAGTGGCGGTCGGTGTGATGTTCTTACCAATCGCGGTATTCCGGCAGTTTCGCCACGGCTGGGCACGAACACCGTAAGCGCTCGCGTTTACAATTGCGACGGCCCGAGTTCGATGAGTGGATATATTGATGTGGATGGGAGCCGGAGCAATATCAGTGCTGGTTGCGATGGTTGTACATGGAGTCAAAGCTTCAACATTCAACCGTGAGGTCGACAGTGCTTCGTGGTGTCCGATATAATGACGGTGAGGGGGGACAGTAAACGGTAAAGAGTAAACAGTCCCCTCACTTCCAATTTCCAATTTCCAATTTCCGATCTCTGACTTCTTATGGTAGAGGACATTCTCTCCGAAAGCGATCCGGTTGCCGAGCAGCAGACGCTCGGGGTTGCTCCAGGGCTTCCCAAAGGGCTGTCCGCTCTAGAACCGATGGAGAAAAGCGCGCTGGAGCAAGCGGATCATGGACTGGCAGATCGCCGATGGCTCTTTGCTTCAATTGCTGTCATACTGCTTGGCATCGCGATTCTGGGGTTTGGGATTCGGTGGTTTTTGGGCCTGCGCCCCCAGAGTGCTCCGGTACCATCTCCGACAATCCTGCTTCATCCCCAAGCGCCCAGCCCCGAGGTAGAGCCCCAGTCGGTTGCCGAACCAGCTCCAGGGGTAGAACCAAGCACTCCTGCCCCACTTCCTGAGCCAGCCTCGCCGCCTGTGATCACCCCCCTGGACAGCGACCGTGACGGATTGCCAGATGCGCAAGAGACAGAGCGTGGGACAGATGTCCTGCTGCCTGATACAGACGGCGATGGACTGACTGACTATGATGAAGTCTCGGTGTTTGGCACTGACCCCAAGAATTCGGATACGGATACGGATGGCTACCGTGACGGAGACGAAGTGGCAAGCGGCTACAATCCAAAAGGTGCAGGAAAGTTGTTGGATCTTCAAGGAGCGCTGAATAAAAAATGATCGTGATGGAAACAGTAAAAAATAAAGAGTAAACAGTACAAGGAAGATCCATTTTACTATTTACTGATTACTGTTTATCATCAATGTATGTTCGATACTCAAACTTCTTCAGTTTCGCCATCTGCCAGTCCTTCGGTAGGAACTCCGACCTCTCCAACCTCTTTGACCGCGGTTGGAGGGTCTCCTACCCCGATCCAAGCGTCAGGGCCATCTCGAGAGTTGAAAATGCCGTCCGCACAATCTGTAGCGCCTGCACAAAGTGCGTCTTCATTGACAACTGCTCCCTTGAGTTCACCATCGACGCTAGCAGCGCCTCTGCGAACAGTTCCCGCTTCTTTTATTTCGACACCTCGCGCAAGCTCTGTTTCACAGGGTACGAAGGGGGATTTGGGGCAGCTCACGAGCTTGCCCGAGACCTTCTACATTGCACCGAAACGCCCGACTGTTGCCAGTCGCCTCGTGGTTGTATTGTTTGTTGCAGCACTCATTGGAGCGATCATGTGGGGAGCGGGGTTTTTGCTTTCTGAAACAATCGATATTAACCTGCCGTTTTTCGTTCAAAAACGCAAGCAGCCAAGAGTGCCCACAGCGACTTCGAATGTGTCAGTAGAACTTCCGGTGACCGCCGTGCCTCTTGTGATTCAACCATCCCCAACGCTTCCGTCAGAACCACTCCCTCCCCAGCAAGCAGAGAAATCTGCAGAGGAATTGCCGCTTTCCTCACCGCTTGTACCGCTCTTAGCAAGTCGCGTACTCTCTGCATTGGATTCTGATGCCGATGGGCTTACCGATGAGGAAGAGAAGCTCTTCCTCACAAGTCCCTCAAATCCAGATAGCGACGGGGATGGATTTCGCGATGGAGAGGAAGTGGTAAAATTCTACGCCCCGGATGCGAGCTCCGGCAAGCGTCTGGAAGAAACTGGACTCGTGACCCGCTACACAAACCCCATTCTTGGGTATACAATTCTCTTCCCGAAATCGTGGCTCCTGAAAGCCACCGATACCACAGCCCAAGAAGTGCTGATCACCTCGATGACTGGCGAGTTCATGAGTATTCTTGAGCAAAGTAATCCTGATGCGCTGTCGATTCGCGATTGGTATAGTAAACAGAATCCCAGTATAGATCCTTCGACCCTGGCTGAGCTTTATTCCGGAAGCGGTTTAGCTGGGATTGAGAGTCCAGATGGGCTCACGGCATACTTTGCAAGTGGCACATCGGTCATTGTTGTCGCGTATAACATTGGGCTACGAAGCGACGCAAATTTTCTCACCACCGTGGCGATGATGCGCAATAGTTTGACGGTGCCGACGAAGTAAATTACGTGCGTCAGTAAATCAAGCTGGACGATGTCCATCTCTATAGAGTTTCGACGATTGAGCAAGTACGGCAGGGGATGGCTGGACGCGCGAACGTGCCAATCCGTTGCCACGATCGTGTTGCGAGCAGTGAAAGCGCAGATCGATCGGAAGACCCTCTCGGTCGTGATGGTGGGGCCGGTCAAGATGGCATCACTCGCGCGTCATCGTGGAAAGCGCGCGGCAACCGATGTTCTTGCGTTTGGGCTTAATGCCCCGATGCTCGGAGAGATATTCCTCTGCCCTCGGGTTATCAACGTGCGCGCTCGGGCCTGGGGTCGCACACCAGCAGCACATACTCGCGCGCTCTTCGTGCACGGATTACTGCATCTGCTGGGATATGATCATACGCGGGGAAAAGATGCAGCGGAAATGGAGAGAGTGGAACAAAGAATCCTTCAAAAATTCTAATCCTAAGCACCAAATTCTAAACAAATTTAAATGATCGAAATCCGAAATTCAAAACGCCGCTGTTTCGATGTTATCGTTTTGGAATTTTGTGCTTGTTTAGGATTTAGAAATTAGGATTTGGGATTTTTAGAGGGTATGTGGTCCTCCTTTTCTGGCGCCTTCCGTGGCCTTGTTCGCGCATGGAAAACACAGGCGAATTTTCGTTTGGAGATGCTTATTGCCCTGGTGGTTGTGGCAGCAGGAGCCTTGCTTCACGTTTCCTTCTGGGAATGGCTCGTTCTTGTTGCGGCGATTACCGCAATGCTCGTGCTCGAACTTATTAATACCGTCGCAGAATTGCTCTGTGACTTGCTTACTCCCCGGCTTCACGGTGCCGTGGCAATGGTGAAAGAGGTCGCTGCGGCAGCAGTGCTGATCGGAGCCGTCGGCGTGGCAGTTATTGGGTTTTTAGTTTTTCTGCCGCACCTTGTCTAGTTTTTGTTAAGATGTACACAGTGACAGCACGGCGTTGTCCGGGTATACTAAAAAAAGCGAGAATTAGAATTTTTCACTATTTTTTGTGGCTCGGGTTCAGACTATCACCGGCATTGATATTGGCTCTACGGCAATTCGTTTGGTCATGGCCAACCCCATGCCCACTGCTGCTGCTTCGGTCGGAGTCCCTCTGCAAGTTCTCTCTGCAGTTTCTGTTGCTTCCGAAGGAATTCAAAAAGGAGTGGTCACGAGCCTCGAAGACGCAGTGAGTGCGTTGAGCAACGCTATCGAGCGGGCAGAACGTATGGCAGGGCGTTCGGTGGAGCACGCGTATGTCGGTATCACGGGATTGCACGTTCTCTCGCAACTCTCTCATGGGGTGATCGCCGTTTCCCGACCCGATGGGGAGATCGGTCCGGATGATGTGAGCCGCGTCATTGAGGCTTCGCAGATGGTTTCCAGCCCACCAAACTACGAGATTCTTCATGTCATTGCCCGGAATTTTTCCGTGGATCAACAGACCGGGGTGAAAGATCCAGTTGGGATGACTGGCATTCGACTGGAAGTGGACGCGCATATTATTCAAGGGCTCTCAACGCATCTCAGAAATATTTCAAAAGTCGTCTTTCGCACTGGGGTTGATATTGACGATATTGTCCTTTCTGTGCTTGCAGCGTCGGAAGCAGTGTTGTCTCGACGGCAGAAAGAGTTGGGCGTTTGCCTGCTTTCGATTGGAGGAATGACGACATCTCTAGCTGTTTTTGAGGAAGGGGATTTGCTTTCTACCGCAGTCCTTCCTGTTGGCGGGGCGCATATCACCAATGACATTGCGATTGGACTTCGCACCTCAATTGATCTTGCAGAGATTGTGAAACGCGAGTATGGAAGCGCTTCTGCTGCGAAAGTAACTCGCAAAGATGAGGTGTCAATGGCAGAGATCGCGCCGCTGGAGACCGGAGTGTTTTCTCGGCGCTATGTCGCGGAGATTATTCAAGCGCGCCTGGAGGAGATTTTTGAGCTCGCGGATAAAGAGTTAGTGAAGACAAACAAGAGTGGGATGTTGCCTGCGGGTGTAGTGTTAACGGGTGGAGGATCGCAGATTTCCGGTGTTCAGGATGTGGCAAAATCCGTGTTCCGATTGCCTGCGGCCATGGGCGTATCTCTGGAACTGCCCAGCGCGATCGAGAAAATCAAAGAGCCGGAGATGAGCGCTGCGTTGGGGCTTGTGCTCTGGGGGCATGCTGCCGAGCGAGACCATGGAAGCAGCGGCCGTGGGAGAGGTTTGGGCAATTTCGGGAAGTTCGGAGGGAAGCTTTCCGGTTGGCTCAAGGGGTTGTTTCGGTGAAGTTGATTTTGCAGTGGGCAGGTCAAAGGAGGATCGCGTTTGAAATATTGACAGGATACACTGGAAAAGGTTACGGTACGGTGACATATGGAAATTAAACCAACCATTGAAACGTTTGCGAAGATTAAGGTCGTAGGAGTGGGAGGCTCTGGCGGCAGCGCGATTAATTGGATGATGAAGAGCAAGATCCGCGGGGTGGACTTCCTCGCGGTCAATACCGACGCGCAGGCGCTTCATCACTCGCTGGCGCCGCATAAGCTTCACATCGGTAAGACCACGACGCGAGGGCTTGGCGCGGGCATGGATCCGGATCTCGGGCGCAAAGCTGCAGAAGAGAATCAGAACGAACTGCGAGATGCGCTCAAAGGTTCGGACATGGTGTTTCTCACGTGTGGCCTCGGTGGCGGAACAGGCACGGGCGCGGCGCCGCTGCTAGCAGATGTTGCGCGAGACGTAGGCGCGCTCACGGTTGCGGTGGTCACCAAACCGTTTAGTTTTGAAGGGGCCCAGCGCCGAGCGATTGCGGAGAAGGGGCATACCGAACTCGCAGGAAAAGTGGATACGATCATCACAATCCCAAACGATCGATTGCTCTCTATCGTAGATAAAAAAACGACGTTGCTGGACGCGTTCGCGGTCGTCAATGAGGTACTTCGCCAAGGAGTCTCTGGGATTAGCGAAATCATTACCGTGCCCGGACTCATTAACGTAGATTTTGCAGACGTGAAAGCGATCATGCGAGATGCGGGTTCTGCACTCATGGGCATTGGCGAAGGCAAGGGCGAGAATCGCGCCATAGATGCGGCAAAGATGGCGGTGACCTCACCCTTGCTTGAGGTTTCGATTGATGGCGCCAAAGGAGTGCTTTTTATTATTACCGGGGGACCGGATATTACCATGACCGAAGTGAACGAGGCAGCGAAGATTGTCACCGGAGAGATCGATCCCAATGCGAAAGTCATCTTTGGCACAGTAATTAATGAAAACATGAAGGATCTCGTCAAGATCACGGTCATCGCCACCGGCTTTGGGGTCTCTGCCGAGCAACGGAGTGCGCACATGAGTTCGCGGCCGCAGGGAAATCGTGAGAGCAGTCAGCCCATTCCGTTGCCAAGATCGGAAAAGTTACATCCGCATTCCTCGGAGGAAATTGTGCTTCCGAAGACAAAAGAAGAAGAGGAACTCGAGATTCCGGCGTTTATTCGAAAAAAGATGGGATGACCCCATGTGGAGGAAGACGTTAAAAAGATTCTCGAAGAGCACGGGAAGCTCCTAAAAGAAATTCATGGCCACACCACGGCCCTTCACCGCGCGCTGGTGTGGGGGCGCGTATGGGGAGTAAGCCGTTTTGTCGTGTTTTTTGTGCTGCCAATTGCACTCGCGTACTTCTACATTCTGCCCTCCTTTCAGAGTTATCTCGCCTCATTTAAGCAGGTGACGAGCGGCCAGATGAAGCCCGAGCAATTCTTGCAGAATATCCCACCCTTGTTTCAGAGCGCTTTAAAGCTCCAGGGCATTGATATCGAGGCGCTGCAACGGCAGGCGCAGCAACAAGTACAGAAAAAACAGCGTTAATGTTTTCTTCTATGCGACTCACTAAATTTACGGTGCTTTCGATGCTACTTCTCGGCGCGATTGTCGGGGGGATTACCGGGGCAATTACGACGATTCGCGTAGGACGTTTTGAGTCCATATCCTCGAGCCCAAGCCAGGACGAACGTCCGCGTGTGTTGTCGATCCCCAAGACTGATGAGCAATCGCAGACGTTTACGGATGAAGAGTCACAAACGATCGAGACTGTGCGCCGTGCTGCCCCTGCGGTCGTCTCAATTCTCATCACCAAAGAGCTCGAGCAAATGAGGCCTGGCAGCAGTGATTTTCCGTTTGATGATTTTTTTCAGTTTGGTTTCCCGTTTGAACCGTTTCAGTTTAAAATACCGCAGCGGCAGCAGCAAGAGCAACCTCCCGCAAGGCGCGAGCGTCGCGAAGTTGGCGGCGGCAGCGGATTTCTCATCTCTGCTGACGGGTTAGTACTCACAAATAAGCACGTCGTTGCTGATACCGATGCCGAGTACACGGTTATCACGAACGATGGAAAGCGCTATAGTGCCACGGTTGTTGGACGCGATCCGACGAACGATCTTGCGGTCGTGAAAATTCAAGGCAAGGATCTGCCAACGCTCGTATTCGCAGACTCTGGCGACATCAAGATTGGGCAGACCGTGATCGCGATCGGCAACGCGCTTTCTCAGTATCGCAATACCGTCACAAAAGGGGTCGTGTCTGGCATTGGGCGGCGCGTGGTTGCCGGAGATGGAGCGGGCAGTTCGGAAGTGCTTGAGGAGGCGATTCAGACTGACGCCGCAATTAATCCAGGAAATTCTGGCGGGCCGCTGTTGAATTTGCGCGGGGAGGTGATTGGAATTAACACCGCAATTAACCGTGGAGGGCAGCTCGTGGGGTTTGCGATTCCCATTAACAGCGCAAAAATCGTGGTAGAGAGTGTGAGGAAACATGGGCGCATTGTTCGGCCCTGGCTTGGGGTGCGCTATATCCTTATCAATGAGCAGCTACGCAAGGAGAATAATTTAAGCGTGGATTATGGCGCCCTGGTCGTGCGCGGCGACAGCCGCACCGACCTTGCGGTCATTCCAGGGTCTCCTGCAGATAAAGCCGGGATCGTAGAGAATGATATTATTTTGACTTTACGTGGGGTGCGTGTGGGTGAACGGCATAGTCTTGCTCAAGAGATTGCGAAGTACCAGCCCGGGGATACGGTGGAACTCAAAGTGCTACGCAAAGGCAAGGAACTGTTGATTCGCGTGAAGCTCGAGGAGTTTAAGGAGTGACAGCTGGCTCTATCGCAGTACCACTCGCAATCACGCTTCGTTCTCAACGACTGCGGGAAGTTTTGTCCCTTCGGGTCGCTCGTGCGTAACTCGTCCCTCGCTACTCTCAATGTCATCCCGAGCTTGTCGAGGGATCTCGCATCAACCATTATTCCGTGAGCTTTTCGAAGGGCTCGGTTCCTCAAACAGTACTGGGCTCGCTCAAAATTTCCTCGCGGTCTGGGAGAACTCCGCTATTGATTGCTCTGGTACTTGCGACAGAGCCCAACGTTTTTGAGAGCATGTGGGGAGTTTGTTTCGTTCGTCATCCCGAGCGAAGCGAAGCGGAGTCGAGGGATCTCGTCTCGCTACTTGTGGCATGACCAACGTGGTAGATGGAGGACATGTGAGATGGACTTTCTACGATTCATTCCGTAAAATAGGAGGTACTAATATGGACGACCTCTCAAAAACTTTTTCCTCCCTCCTGGAGCGTGTGGACACGCTCGGGAGGTATCTTTGACCTTGATCGAAAACGTGACGAGGTCGGGGAGCTTGAAGCGCAATTAAACGCGCCTGGATTTTGGGATGCGCGCGAGCAGGCAGTGGCGGTGACCAAAAAAATTGCAGACCTCAAAGCCGAGCTTGAGGAAAACGAGCGGGTTCGTACTGATATTGCAGAGGCCCAAGAACTTGCCCGACTTGACGCCGAGGACCCCAAACATCCGCTCAAAGCCGAGCTTGAAAAAAAGGCAAGCGAACTGGAAGCAAGAGTCCGCCAGCTTGAACTCGCGCTGTTGTTAGACGGCGCCTACGACGAGAAGAGCGCGATTTTTACGATCCACGCCGGCTCTGGAGGCACAGAGGCCATGGATTGGGCGGGCATGCTCGCTCGGATGTTGTTGCGGTATTGCGAACGCAAAGCATGGAGTACGAGAATCCTGGATGAATCCCGCGGAGAAATCGCCGGCTATAAACGGCTCACTGTTGCAGTGGAGGGTCGTTTTGCGTATGGCTGGTTAAAATCCGAGGCCGGCGTGCATCGGCTTGTACGTATCTCTCCGTTTGACGCAGAACAAATGAGGCATACGTCGTTTGCCTTAGTGGAAGTGCTTCCGGAGCTGGAGGATGTTGAAGAGATTAAAATCAAGCCCGAGGAGTTGCGCGTAGATACATACCTTTCCTCGGGTCATGGCGGCCAGTCAGTGCAGACCACGTATTCCGCAGTGCGGATTGTTCACCTTCCAACCGGCATCATGGTGACCTGTCAGAATGAGCGAAGTCAAATTCAAAACAGAGAAACCGCGATGAAAATTTTGCGGGGCAAACTTTTGGCTCGGCAAATGGCTGAACTGAAGCTTGAAAAAGACCAACTCCGGGGCGTGGTTCTTTCTCCAGAATGGGGCAATCAAATTCGTTCGTATGTCTTGCAGCCCTACAAGATGGTAAAAGATCACCGGACAAAGTATGAAACGAGCGACCCGGACGCCGTGCTCGAGGGAGGCCTTGACGAATTTGCCGAAGCGTTTTTGCGGTGGCAACATGAGCTGAAAGCTTCTTAGCTGATTAGCTTTTTAGCTTCTTAAGTCGAGATCGCATCGGACGACCGGCAATTTCAAATCTAAAAAGCTAAGAAGCTACAAGCTAAAAAGCTCGCTATGACCATCACCGTGATCGGCGCCGGTTACGTTGGCATTCCCACTGCCGCGGTGTTTGCAAGGATCGGACACACCGTGTCTTTATTGGATGTGGATGAAAAAAGGATTGCGGCGCTCCGGCAGGGGAAACTCCCATTTTTTGAACCAGGGCTTGCAGCAGTCGTGGCAGAGCAAATCGCAACCGGCAAACTTTCAGCAACGACAGAGTACAAAGATGCCATTCCCAACGCCGAGGTGGTTTTTATCTGCGTGGGCACTCCGCCACTTCCAACCGGGGAAGTTGATCTTTCGTACGTCTTCTCGGCTGCGCGTTCAATTGCGGAAAATCTGGGATCGCGCCACACCCTTATCGTCACCAAAAGCACGGTCCCAGTCGGCACTGCCGAGAAAATAAAGGAGATCGTTTCTTCTGTCATTCCGATTCACCCACCCGTCATCCCGAGCCTCTCTACTGTCATCCCGAGCCAAGTCGATGGATCTCGTGCCGCGG
>Ga0213870_1000619_pt1 | contig 16515 bp, 14 predicted proteins | sample WICALVC2017_Meta_FD_160119 | JGI IMG/M metagenome (GOLD analysis project Ga0213870, IMG submission 160119) | Freshwater microbial communities from subterranean cave lake in Wind Cave National Park, South Dakota, United States - WICALVC2017 | ecosystem: Environmental > Aquatic > Deep subsurface >... | reverse complement strand
TACAAAGAACAAGAGAAGCTTATTAAAGACTGCGCTAATATGCTTAAGAAAGAGGGCACGCTTTTTGTAGTTGAGGTAGACAATAGTCCGTTATGGAAATTGATTCTTGGCAGGCTTAGTGATTTCTTCATATATAAAGGACAATCAGTTTATTACAAATACAAAAAAGATATGGTTAAGCTTTTAGGGAATTATTTCCCTCCCAAAAATATAAATATAGAGATTCTTAGCAATAGCCCTTTTTCTCAAGTTGTATATATATGTCAAAAAAACTAAAAGAAAAACTGCCAAGTCTTACGATTGCCATTCCCGCTTATAACGAAGATCAAAATTTAGAATGGGTTATTAAAAATACACTACAAGTGGCCCCTAATTATCTTTCTGACTTTGAAGTTCTCATTGTAGATGACGGAAGTACAGATCTAACAGGAAAGATTGCTGATGAATTTACGTTAGCTAATAAAAAAGTTCGGGTAGTTCATCAAAGAAATAAAGGTTACGGAGAGGCGATGCTTAAAGGAATTAAAGAGGCTAAAAAAGAATATGTCGCATACATGCCGGCAGATGGGCAGTTTTTGGTTGAAGATATGAAATACTGCTTGCCTCTTATGAAAGATGCGGATCTAATTTTGGGCACTCGAGGATCAAGAGCAGACTATAGTGTTTATCGTCTTATAATTTCCTATACATATCTTATTGTTCTTCGAATTCTCTTTGGGATTTCGTTTCAAGACGTAAATTGGCTAAACATTTGGAATACGAAAAAAGTAAAGAGTTTAAAAATAGATTCAAGAGGCGTTTTCTTGCTTGGCGAAATTGTCATTAGGTTTCAGAAGAAAGGCTATAAAATTTTGGAAGGATCATCATACTATCGTACTCGCATGGGAGGTAGACCAAAAAATTCAAAGCTTTCTATTGCCCTTCGGACACTTTACGATGCATGCAAACTTTGGTTTAAACTGAAGTTTCAAAATTTCCACGCCTAACCCCTTCTTTGGTTTTCCTTTTGTTGACTCCATCATAGAGAAGAATTATTGCATCAAATTTCTGGTGCGTTCCTTCTGTCGGAGGTAATTTTACAGGTCGTCTAATTCCTTCTATCATAGAATGTATTATTAAACTTTAAGACAATAATACCTTTGTATAAGTCAAATACTTTTGAATATTTCTCCTTTTCGGTCTTTTCAATAGTTACATCACTACGCTATAGCGGAGGATTATAACTATAAAACCATAACCTACATAGCCACACAATTGATCTTTGTACTATATAAAACTTTATCTGTTGAAAAACTTATGCTCTTCTTTAGAGAATGTATGAACACTAATATGGAAATTAATAATATAGAAAATATGCTTTTAATTTGTTAGAATATCAAAGGTTATGGAAACAGTAAATTCAGAATTAGTGCCAGTTGCTAAAGAGCTTAGCGATTTCCGAAGTGCTTTACTTACGCGATACCAAGAGATTGAAGGAAAAGCGGTAAAGGCAACTAAAGAAGGAAATATTGTTGGTAATCCTCTAGCTGAAAATAAAGCAGAAGAAACTCGTTATGCTCTTTCTTTAATTGGGTTAATTAGAGCTACAGCGCGTGCTTTTCTTGAGGAACTTAAGGAAACTAATGATTCAATTCCAGAGGGTTTAGAAACGAATATTCTAGAGCTTGATCTGATCTTAACTACTAGTCCAAATTATCCTTGGGTAGATAAGCATGTTTTTATATCACCAGCAATTTCGTTATCAGGGCAACAAAAGTTAGACACAGTTCGTTTCATAAAACCGCAGCAACGATTGACAAAATAAGCGCCTCTGTTTTTTCAGTCAACAATTTGCTACAATTTGGTGCATTGATTGGGTTAGCATTATGAAATTTGTTAGAAAAATAAAACCTTTTTTTATAGATGAGAGAGGAGAAATGAGCTATCTTTTAGATAATTCTGTTTCTATAACAAGTGCACTTTACATCACCTGTAAAAAAGGAAGCATAAGAGCCAACCATTATCATAAAAAAGATACTCATTATTCATATATGCTTAAAGGAAGGATGGAGTATACATATAAAAATGTCAAAAGTCAAAATTCAAAAGTCAAAATTCGTCCCGACACAGTCGGGACAAAACGCAAAACTATTATTGTTAATGCTGGAGAAATTGTAGAAACTCCGCCGATGACTGTACATGCAATGAGATTTTTGGAAGATTCTGTTTTTCTTGCCTTGACAACAGAATCGCGAGATCAGGACAAGTATGAAAGAGATACTATTCGGGTAAAACTTATTTAAACATGAAAAATTCTCCCATAGTAAAAAAGGTTAATCAATGTAGAGTTTGCACAAAAAGTAATTTTACAAAAGTTTTCAACTTTGGCCCAACACCTCTTGCTAATGCATTTCTTAAGAAAGATCAAATAGACGGTGGAGAATTATTTTTCCCCCTAGAGATTTATTTTTGCAACAACTGTTCTTTTTTGACACTTGGACACGTAGTTGATCCTAAAACTTTATTTGAAAATTATGTATATGTATCGTCTACCTCCCAAGTTTTTACAAATCATTTTAAAGATTTTGCCTCTTCAATTTTTCCAAGATTTAACATTAATTCTAAATCTCTTGTGATAGATATTGGAAGCAATGACGGGATTTTATTAAAACCGTTTAAAGCAATGGGGGCAAGAGTTTTAGGAATTGAACCAGCAAAACATATTGCAAAAGTTGCAGAAAAAGATGGAATAGAAACAATAGGAGAATTTTTTAGCGTTGATTTAGCAAAAAGAATTGCAAAGAAGAAAGGAAGGGCAAATATTGTGACAGCAACCAATGTTTTTGCTCATATCGATGATTTAGATGAGGTGATTAATGGTTTAAAAGTCCTTTTGGATGATGATGGAGTTTTTATTATAGAAGCGCCTTATCTAGTTGATTTTCTTCAAAAAAGATACTTTGATCTTGTGTATCACGAGCATTTATCTTATTGGTCAGTTGCTTCTCTTATCTTACTATTTAAACGCTTTTCCATGGAAGTTCTCAATGTTGAAAAAGTAGCCGTACATGGCGGGTCAATTAGGGTTTTTGTTAAAAAGAAAAACGGTATACATAAGAGAAAAAACAGAATAGATGAGTTTTTACGTCTTGAGAAAAAGCAACGACTCAAAGACATAAGAACTTACTTAAAATTCCAAAAAGAGGTAGAAAATAATAGGCTTAAATTGCTTGATCTTTTGACGAGGCTTAAAGCAAAGAATAAAAAGATAGCAGGATATGGTGCGCCTGCAAAAGGAAATACCTTACTGAACTATTTTGGCATTGGCACTGAATTTTTAGACTACATTGTTGATGATAGTCCATGGAAACAAGGTTTATATAGCCCTGGGAAAAGAATTCCAGTTGTTCCATCTAAAACTCTATACGAAGAAAAACCAGATTATCTTCTGATCTTAGCTTGGAATTTTGCTGATTCTATTATAAATATGCATAGAAAATTTAAAGAACTAGGCGGTAAATTTATCATTCCAGTTCCTACCCCCAAAATTATTTAATTATGGCTCAATCAGTAGTTAAGCAAGATATCAAAAATATCATCAAGGAGATAAAAAAAGAGGCAGAGCAACTTGAAGGAAGAACATTGTTAATTTCTGGAGGAGCTGGTTTTTTGGGAAGCTATATAGTTGCGGCTATTTATGAATTAAATAAGAAAATCTTAAAAGCCCCCTGCAAAGTTATCTCAATAGATAATTTTATTACAGGAAGAAAGCATAGGATTAGCAAAGAGATAAAAGACGAAAATTTTATATTTATTGACGCGGATGTAACAAAGCCCACAGAGATAAAAGATACCGTAGATTACATTATTCATGCAGCAGGACTTGCTTCTCCTGTTTACTATCAGAAGCATCCACTCGAAACAATAGAAAGTGCGGTGTTTGGGTCAAAAAATTTGCTTGAATTAGCAAGGCAAAAAAATGTAAAAAGTTTCCTTTATTTTTCATCAAGTGAAATATATGGAGATCCTGACCCAAATTTTATTCCAACGCCAGAAACGTATAGAGGCAATGTTTCATCCATTGGGTCTCGGGCTTGTTATGATGAATCGAAGCGACTTGGCGAAACAATATGCATGACTTACCATACTTTATATGATATACCAGTAAAGATTGTGAGACCATTTAATGTTTACGGTCCAGGCATGCTGCCTAATGACTACAGAGTCGTACCAATGTTTATTTCGCGTGCTTTAAAAAAAGAGCCTCTTCCAGTTCACGATAAAGGAAATCAAACACGTACATTTTGTTATATAAGTGATGCAGTAACTGGATTTCTTAAAGTGCTTCTCTCAAAGCAAGATGGAGAGGTATACAATGTGGGAAATGATGATAATGAGATTAACATGATAGGTTTGGCAAGAGTTGTTGGACAACTTTTTAACAACAAAATAGAGATTCAAACAATTCCTTACCCTAAACACTATCCAAAAGAAGAACCAAAAAGAAGGTGTCCTGATTTAAAAAAGATTAAAACCACATTGGGATATGCGCCACGGGTTACTCTAAAGCAAGGTCTAAAAAGAGTAATTACGTGGTATAAAAATGAGCATATCCTCTGATATGGTAAAAATCATTAAAAAAGATTATATCATTATAGTACTTATTGCCGTAGCCTTGCTTATTCGGCTTGTTGGTGTTCAACCCGGCCATAATCACTACCATCCGGATGAGCCGATGAGTTACTCAAGTGCGGTTGACATGTTGCTTCATGGCGATTTTAACCCAAGACGTTTTGACTACCCATCTGGTGTTCCTCTTTTGCATAATATTTTCTATAGATTATTCATCTTGCCTGCTGTTTCTTTTCCAGTTTTTCTTTCCAATCCAAGTTCTCTGATAACGGCAGTTTTGGACGGGAGCTCGTTTTTGATGGAATATAATCAGGCTATTTTTGGTAGCGGGTGGATAAATGCCCTTTTCTGGTCGCGTTATTTTAATGCAATACTGGGAGTATTTTGCGTTTTCCTAACTTATATAATAGGGATGCGATTGTTTAATAAAGTAGCAGGTTTGGCAGCCGCCTTTTTTCTTGCTTTTAATTACCGCCATGTCTTATCAAGTCATCTAGCCCTCTCTGATATACCAAATGCTTTTTTTGCATTGCTTGCTTTTTACAGCTGTATTCTTCTTCTTGAGAAAAACACCAAACTTCGCTATCTTTTTTGCGGTTTGTGTATAGGCATTTCATTTTCTATGAAATACCAGATTTTAGCGTTATTTCCACTGCTTTTTATTCAATTACTATGGGTTTTCAGAAGAAGAAACGCTGTCGAGCTTTTTAATCCGAACTTTTTATTGTCCCTTATGACTATTCCAATAGTCTTTGTGCTCCTTAATCCATATCTTTTTATAAACCTCAAAGAGGCATTGCCTGTAGTTAAGGGTGTCTCTATGCGCTATGGCATAGGTCTTAACAGGTTTAATTTCTATCCACTTTATTACTTATATCATTTTGGAATAGGAGCCTTGCCCTTTTTTGCAATTATTATCGGATTTGTTATTGCTGTTATCCGTTTTCCACTAAAAACATTGTTAAGTTTGGCTTATGTTTTCCCTTTTTTCTTTATATTTTTTTACTATATGTCTGGTGGAGTCTATACTCGAAATTTTACAACCATTATTCCTTTCGTCATGCTGTATGCTGGTGTTAGTTTTGGTTTCCTATGGCAAACATTGGCAAGAATAATAGATAAAAAGATGTTAGCTTTATTTCTAGTAATGTTTATATTGATTGTGAACGCAAACTCTATAAAGGACTCGACAGTACTAAGCGTTAGTTATGCTAAACCCTGGAATCGTGACTTACTCCAAAACTGGGCAATAACACATTTGCCAAGTGACGCAAAAATTAGAAACGGATTGTTGGGAGTGAATTGGACCCACGAGAAATTCCTGACTTCAGAAATAACCCCTTGGGATCATACCTATATCAATTCAATTGCCGAACTTGCCGAGGCGGGCGATGATTTTGCTGTGTGGAACGGATCTTGGTATCAGATTTACTTTTATTGGTTTGATACATACTATAAACAGTTATTAAAAGAGCAGGGCATTCCGTACAGAAAACTTCTTGATTCTTATTACGGACTTGCGCTTTCAGAGTTTTTGGACTATACAGTCTCCGAGTTTTACAAGCCCTGGCAGGCGCCTGATAATAACTACCTGGTTGTAAAGATTCCTCCAAAATTAGAATTTCTTGGGGAGAGGACTAAAACATATGATTTTAATAAGGATACTGGAGGTTTTAAGGGATATAATTTTTCCGCGAAGGTAACAAAGACTACAGTTTTGTTCGACAGGCACATTGGTAAAGGCGAAAACGGAAGCTTAGAAATTCCCGCAGATACTATTATTACAGAAATGAGTCGAGTTACATCAGCGTTTATTCCAGTCAATCCCAGAAATACCTATACAGTAGAGGGGTTTATAAAGTCAGAAACCGAGATTAATGCCCAAAACAGCGATTTGTTTTTGCGAATTGATTTCTTTGAAGATAATAATCTTAAACTTCTTGAGAGGGGAGGCATTAAAAAAGCAGTATCTGGCAGGATTTTTGGACCTAGTGAATGGCAAAAGAGATACGTTTTTACAAAAACGCCGGACGAAGCAAGGTATATAACAATAAGTTTTCAACGTTCTCGGGGAGAATTTGGGCATAGATACTGGGTCGATGATATCGCTGTGTATGAATCAACCACAGAGCCAGCCGAGAAATTCAAGGAGATTCCCTACATAAAGCCAACAATTCCAAACGATGTCCTTTTCCCTAATAGCATTTACTGAAAAGTTTTAATTTTTTCTTTCGTAAGTTCGATAGTGTAGAACATTCCCAGATACGTATTAAAAGGTGAAATTACTCCTTCGATAAACTTGATAATGCCGTATGTAAATGAAGGGAGAAGCTGTTTAAACGTCAGCCCTCCGCTTATGATGTAGCGCAGTGGCGTATGCGGTTCAATACGTATAATTCTAAGGTGGGGGAAGAGTTTTTTGAATTTGTTTCTGTCTCTAACGAAAATGATCCAAGGGAGTGCTCCGTTGGCGGCTGATAGGCGGCCAGTTTTTTTTAGTTTCCATGGACCTTTTGGATCAAACACCTCATGATGCAAGTGTGAGTAAATGAAGCGTCCCCAAGGAGTATTAGCTGGCTCGATCATGACAAGTTTTCCCTGGTTTTTCAATGCGCGATTCACTTCATGTAAAAAAAGCGATGCATCTGAGATATGATGAAAAACGTCAACCATAAAAAATGCGTCAACACTTTCTTTCTTAAACGGCATCAAAGCTGCTGGAAACTTCATATCAATAGTTGGAATTTTAACAATATCAGATGTTATTACTTTCGGCACAATTTTTTTAATAAATCCTCCACCGCTGCCGAGCTCAACGAAAAGCGGCTTTCCTTTTGTTTTGGGAATTGTTTTTTTGAATTCCGTATAGAATTCTGTATAGATATTTTTTAAGTACAGTTTTTCCTCAATTATTCTTGCGTGCATGAGCGTAGTTTTTGGATCATCCAGAGAGTACTCTTTTGTATATGGCAATTTTAGAAAATCAAGAATCATAGCTTTTAGACAAACTTTAATTTTTTGGCAGCAATAAGTGTCATGCGCAATAAAAGCCATCCATGGGTAAAGCGGCTAATGTTTGAGGCGCCATAACTTCTTGCTCTATATCTTATCGGAATTTCGATAATTTTTAAATTTAACTTTGATGCACCAAAAACAAGATCATAGTCTCCGAATGGATCAAAATCGCCAAAGTACGATCTATTTTTTCTAATCTCTTTATAGGTTTCTCTAAATAACGCTTTTGTTCCGCACAACGTATCTTTAATCGGTTGATCGAGTAACCAGCTAAACGCAATGCTGAAAAACTTGTTTCCCAAAATGTTTAAGAATCTCATTGCTTGTCTTTCCATTGGATATACAAGACGGCTTCCATCTACAAGTTCTCCTTTTCGTGTCCGAACTGCGTGATAAAATTTCGGAAGGTCATTTGGAGGAACCGTAAGATCGGCATCAAATATAATACAAATTTCGTTTTTCGCAACGTTAAATCCACGACGAACCGCATCTGCTTTTCCAACCCCATTTTTTTGCTCGATAAGTGTGATGTCTTTTTTTCCTTTGTATTTTTCTATAGCTTTTCTGATGTCTTTCCGTGTATCATCTTTTGAGTGGCCTTCGACGAAAATATATTCCATTTTTGTTCCAAGACTTGGAATTTGCGTAATTATATTTTCAATATTTCCAGCCTCATTCCTTGCTGGAATAATAAGGGATACAGAGTAATCTTTGTCAGAATGAGGATGTGGCATTTGTCGTGCCACAAAATACTGCACAAGACATGTATATTTTATAATAGGAAGCCGTGCTATTACTTTATTAATAAAGTCCGAAATAATTGGGATGTAGATAGGGAATAAAACGAAAGTTCCTTTTTTTATAATATCGAAATTTGCAAGATTAAGAAGATTTTGAATATCATCGTGAGATAACCAATTCTGAGTTGGTTGTGGCATTTTGAGCCCAAATTTTTCCGCCAATGATAATAGGGGTTCCCAAAGAGTATTATAGTAACTTATAACAATCCGAGTATTTTCATTTGAAACTTTATGCAGCTCCCCAAATGCTTTTTGCACATCCTCAAGGTTTCCTATCATATCAGTTAAAACAACGTAATCAAATTTTTCCTTTAAAGAAAGATTGTGGGCGTCCATTGGTAAAAAGTTAAGGGATGGATATTTTTTCTTCGCAATTATTATTAAATTTTCTGCAATATCGATGCCAACACCATAAGAGGGATCAACGCTTTTTAGTAAATCGGCAGTTCCGCATCCAATCTCCAAAACGCGTTTTTTTCTTGGAATAACAAATTTGTAAAAGGTTTCTATCAATAGGTGGTAGTATTTTGACTTTTGTTTCCAGTATCGCCGGGTACTTGCAAAATTATTAAAGTGTTCTCTAACCTTTTCGGTAACAGTTTGTTTCATAGTTATTCCTTGAATTGGTTAAGGTACCACTTTATAGTCTGTCTAAGTCCGACATCAAAAGGGATTCTGGCGCGAAACTTGAATTCTTCAAAAGCCTTTGACACATCAAGCTGACGCCTTGGCTGTCCATTTGGTTTGGTTGTATCCCAAACAATTTCTCCTTTAAAATTTAGGTATTTTGCAATTAATGTAAGTAGATCTTTAATAGATATTTCTTCACCGCTTCCAATGTTGACTGGTTCTGTCTTATTATACTTTTTTGTAGCCATTACTATTGCACGCGCTGCATCCTCAACGTAGATAAACTCTCTGGTTGGTGTGCCATCACCCCATACTTCCACATATTTTTTGTTGTTTATTTTTGCGTTAGCAACTTTTCTAATAAGTGCTGGGATTACATGTGATGTTTCAAGATCAAAATTGTCTCTGGGGCCATACATATTTACAAGCAAAAGATATATTCCAGTAAGGTTATGTTGTTTTTGATATGACTGTATCGCAACGAGCAATATTTTTTTTGCAAGACCATAGGGCGCGTTTGTTTCTTCTGGATATCCCATCCATAGATCCTCTTCTTTAAAAGGTATGGCTGCATATTTTGGGTACGAGCATATGGTTCCGATAACAACTATTTTTTTAACCCGTGCTTTTGTTGCTGCATGAATTAGGTGAATTCCCATAAGTAGATTATCGTACAAAAGTGTTGCTGGAAATTTTTGATTCTTCCCAATGCCCCCAACATTACCAGCTGCATGAATGACAATATCAATTCCTTTAATAATTTTGTTACAAATAGCTTCCCTTCTGAGATCATAATCCTTTGATCGTGGTACGAGGATATTCTCTCTAGGCACGCCCTGTTTAAGAAGCTCTCTTACAACATAAGCACCCAAAAATCCTGCCCCTCCCGTTACTAAAATTTTTTTATTTCGCAAATCCATATCATTTTTTCGCATAGATCATTAAAGATCCAGAAATTTCTTGAGTTATTCTCCTCATAATATTATAATCAAAAATGATAGCAGTATTTATTACAAAAGGCAATGAAATCCCACCTTTTCTATATTCCAATACTTATTAGTTTAACTATACTTTCCTGGCATAAAATCCTTTTTCAAAGCTTGATGGGCGAGGGCTTTTTTTATTTCTCGCATGGGGCGAAAGAAGCAGGTTTTCCAGATATTATTCTCCGTTACGATACTGGAGCAAGGCTTGCCTTTGATCTTTTCAAGGTAATTTTTAAGGATGAGATATTTTACTATCAACTGCTTGCTTTCCTCACTCTAGTGCTTCTTAGCATGCTTTTCTACTTTTTGGTGCATGAACTAACCAAAAGAAAACTTCTTGCTACTCTCGCATCATTATTTTTTAGTATCAACTTTTTAGGCTTATTTGAGATGTTTGCGGCAGGAAGCTATCAATTTTTTATTCAACGGGCCATCTATTTTCTTCTTCTCTTTCCTTCTTTCATCTTTTTTGTTCGCTACCTTAATGTAAGAAAGGAGTATAATTTTATTTTTTCCCTCTTGCTCTACACGACCTCTCTTATACTTTCGCAATTTAGCATTTTTTTCTTGCTCTTTTTCCTTACATACGCTTTTGCACTCGTTATTGTAGAGAAAAAAATTTACAAGCGTGTACTCATCCATGCTTTCCTAACCTTTATCATTGCCTATGGCGATATTCTTTATGGAAGTGGCTCACTTATTAAAGGGCAGAATTTTCTCATGTTCTTAGGTGAGGAGAAATATGTTCTCGGGCAACAGTTGCTCCATCAACTCACTGTTCTTTTTGTTCCACATCAAATAATCCAATACTTACGCGAAGTATTCCAGTTAACATTTTCAACAATGGTTTCTTTTTTGCACTTCCCAACGCTTATCGGCTCTCTGCTGATTATTGTATACTTATTCGTGCGAGAGAAAACTTTACGAGTCCCTCTTGTTGCAGCAGCAATTTTTATCCCAATTGTACTTCTTCTGAATTCTTATACGAGAGGCACTGATTTTATTGGCCGTATTGAGAGCGGAAGCAGATACTTATTTGTTCCCTCAATAGCATCTTCTATTATTTGGGCAATTTTCTTTTATTCTTTATTCTCTATAAGAATATTGTTTCTAAAAGTTTTTGTGGTTTTATTAGTTGTTTTTTATGCCTACAGTAATATTAATGTAATTTGGGCAGAGATCGACAAAGATTTTTATAAGCACGTAGCTAACAAAAATAGCTTTCAGTATATAAAAGGATTGTCTCCCTCTTTCTCTGAAGATTCACTTATCGTAGTCCCAACCAATCTTGGTTTTCATGGCTCTGAGTTTTCTCAAATATTTTATGGTAAAGCTAACACAACATTTGTACCATTTAACTCAGACTGGCATAAGATGCTTGAGCGTCCTTTTGATCCAAAAAAAGATTTTATTTTGGAGTATGATTATAAAAATGAGAAGGTAGTTGATAAAACATTGGAATATGAAGGGATTATCAAAAAGAAAGAAGAAGTATTAAAATCTAACTAATTCTCAACAAAGCGTTTTATTAAGCCACGGTCTTTGATTTCCTTCAAGCTTATGTTTCGTAACGTAGCAGTTGAAACGTCGATATTTGCAGGAATACTGGGGACTGTAAGTGAAATATTTTTTAATATAGTTCCTCCAGGATCTAAAATAACCTGGTAATCTCTAATTTCCTCAAATCCTCCTATAGGAATACGTTTTACATTCTTCCTTTTGTCTGTTTCCCACTCAATCTGAATATCTAATAAGGAGCCTAGTCTTGGTAAAACAGCTGATAAATCTTGCGGTTTATTAAGAAAACTAAGTGGATTACTAAGAAAATCATTCCCCAGTTTGGGATCCAAATCGGTATAGGTTGAGTCGACTACCTCTATCTCCGAAAAAGCCGGAGAATCATCAGATAAGGTTTCGGTAATGGTAAATCTGACAAATTTTGTTTCTCTAGGATCAAACGTATCAACCACCATCTCCCCAGCTTCTTTCTCTTCTCCGTTCATAACTTTTTTAACTTCTGTCCAGTTTTGACCGTCTAACGATAGCCCTATAGTATAACTGGTTGGCGTTAGAGCGTTACTCCAATTTCTCCAAACGACTGCTCCTGCCGTCTTTACAATTCCCATATCCAAAATAATACTTTCGAGGCTTTTATCATGCCAATAGATTCTGTGTCCTCTAAAGCTGGTTTGGGGATCGTTATCGGTTACATATTGAACTTCTTGCGATTTCCATTCTGATAGGCTTTTTGCTTTGACTTGTTTGTAATAATTTTGTCTGACAAGTAAGTAATTAATAATATGTTGCACATCCAATTTTTCTTTTGAAGGGTTGATATCAACATCTTTTATCTTGGGTAAGATTTTTGCTTTGAAAGAGAGTATTAGATACGATGTTGGAGTGGTATTCCCATTTTGCAATAGAACTAAAGAGCTTAAGTTATCTTTTATTTCTAACATTTTCTCGCGGCTCCCCCCTTCCAAAGCAGATTGCAGATTTGAGGTGGTGTCAATTAGTCCTTTAGCTCCGTAATAAAAGCTATGGACGTTATCGGGAGAGATATTGTTTTTATCCATATTAAAAATCATCTCATTAAAATCTATAAATCTTGACAACTCATAGCGGTCAATTCCATAGTAGACTGCCAGAGCTGTTGATTCTGGCATCGATCCGACACCAAAAAATTCATTAAACTGCCTCTGATAAAAGTCATTATTTTCCACGTCAAAATAGAAATAATCACCTTTTTGTATTTTAGGCAAAAAGCTTCTTAGCTCAGAATAAAATTTCTTAGCGGGAAGACTATTTTCTGCAACAAATCTTTGTTGATAACTAAAGCCGAGCAAAAGATTTGCGCCAACTATTACTGTTAATAACCACAAGCCTTTCCTTTGGAAACGCTCTGTCAGAAAATACGTTATACTGCCAAAAATGATACAAAAACCCAAGAAAGCGTGAGAAAAGTAGCGGTGAGTGGTAGAGAGAATAGCGGTGGGGTATTTACTATAATAACCAAAAACTTGCGAGAGCAAAAAGATAAGTCCAAAAAAAAGAGCTATACTTAAATTTTTCTTAGACTGCCAAAGAACAATTACCAAGTATGTTATGAGAATTATTCCTTGTATGCCGATTAAACCCGAAATTTGCGATTGCAAATCACGATACCAGAAGGGATCTTTACTTACAAAAAATAAATTCAAAAGCATTGTTGATAACAGTCCGATAAAAGTTAAGATTCTTATTTTGTTGGAGGCTGAAAAAATCTTTGATATAAAAAATACTAAAATTAAAGATATAACAGTTATAAGGATACTTGCCCATAGAATTTGTGGTTTTGTAAAAGCTGATAGTATTTTTACCTGAAGCGTGTCTGAAATTAAGATATTACCGACATTGGCAAAAAATGCAGATAGTTTTTCTACTTCTTTTCGAACTAAGATATCTTGTAAAATTGATATAAGACCTGTTCCTCCATGTTCAGAATCTTTTAGATACCACTGGTACCATAAAAACCAGAATGGCAATTGACGAAATATTAGAAAGAATAGCTGTTTAATATTTAAAGCATTTACCCCAAGCAAAATATCAAGAGCCAAAATAGGCAATATTAAACTGTGAGATCTAATAAAAACCAATTCAATCGTAGCCAAAAATAAAATAATGCTTAAAATATATGTAACAAATTCTTTTTTGCGTAAATACTTAGTAAACATCCAAAATGTAAGCATTACCAAAATTAGGCCGATATTGGTTTGCCAAGAGTTAATAATCCTAAACATAGTATTTGAACCTATGTATCCAGCTGCAAAAATAATTGTTGAAAAAAAAGCTGGCTTTTTATTCAGAAATAATTCTTTAGTGAAAAGATAAAAAGCACCTGCTGCCAAAATATATGTGAGTAACCCAACCAGAAAGTATCCAAAGGGATGGAGACCAAACAATGTAAAGAAAGGCACAAATGGCACTACCAGGTACTGATATGATCCTCTTTGCCATAAACCTTCTCCGAAACTGCCTGCTCTACCTTCTGGATTTTGCAACTTAAACATAAGTGCCAAATCGTCTTGCCAAAAATTCATTTGTAATGTCTGGCCATAAGCAATAAGAATCACAGTGAGAGTCAGGAATATAGATAACTTTCTCATTATGTAAATATTTTCGATTTATAGATATTTGTCTTAAACAGTATATAAAGAAAAAGAGCCCATAAAGAGCCTATCCCAAATTTCAGTCCAGGAATAAACTGGATTGAAGATGACTCTTCATAGTACCGAACAGGAATCGGAATTTCTCCGATTCTTAGTCCATTCGCCAAGGCAGAAACAGTAAATTGCTGATCAAAAACAAAATCATTGGAAAAACGCTGGAATGGAATTGTCTTTAAAACTTTTTTGGAGTAGGCTCGTAGCCCCGACATATGTTCTGAAAAATTAACACCCAAAATAAAATTAGCACATATTGCATAAAATCTGTTGAAGAAATATTTTAAAAGTGGCATTCCACCCTCGAGTGCCTCTTGTCGAGTCCTGATTCTTGATCCAAACATGTAATCAAACCGACCTTGTACGATTGGTCTTATGAGCTCTCCAAGAAGTGATGCGTCATATTGGTAATCAGGGTGAAGCATTACAACAATGTCTGGATTTATGTTTAGTGCTTCCCAATAACATGTTTTTTGATTGCCTCCATACCCTAAGTTTTTTGGATGTTCAAAGACAGTTAACCCAAGTTTTTTTGCAAGCTGCACCGTATGATCTTTCGAACCGTCGTCCACTAAGATTATTTCATTCACTAACCCAGACGGTATATCTTGTATGGTTTTTTTAAGTGTTTTTTCTGCATTATAGGCGGGCATGACAACCACTATCTTTGGTTTCATTTTCAAACATAATACTATACATGATATACTATATGCAAGCATTATGGAAAAGGGATACATTTGATATATAGTTACTATTAAGATAAAGTATTCCTATAAATTTATGACTAAACCAAACAGCCTTTATCGTAAAAAAGCAGAAACGCATTTATTGGAAAGCATCAAGGTTAAACAGCTGACGTTAGAGAAATGCATGGATTCAATTCTCGCGGGAGCTCAATTAATTATAGATACCTTTTTATCCGGCGGTAAAGTTTTACTTTGCGGTAACGGTGGAAGTGCTGCCGATTGCCAGCATATGGCGACAGAATTTGTTAATGCACTGGATAAGAATTTTTTTCGTCCCACTATGCCTGCCTTTGCCCTCACTACCGATACATCAGTGATGACATCTTTCTCCAATGACTTTGGTTTTGATGGAGTATTTGAACGCCAAGTTCAGGGCTTGGGTAAACCTAACGATTTATTAATAGGTATCTCAACCAGCGGAAATTCCAAAAACGTCATTAGAGCGATCAACGCAGCCAAGTCCATCAAAATGCATACCCTTGCTTTGACTGGCAATCAGGGCCAATTACAAAAAATAGCTGATGTAGCAATTTCCATCCCCAGCAATAATACCCAGTACATCCAGGAAGCGCACGCGACTGTTGAACATATCCTTTGTGAACTGGTTGAACATTATCTTTTTGTGGGGATCAAGAAAAAAGAATTATGGTCATAAGTAGAACTCCCTTTCGAATTTCTTTTTTTGGAGGAGGCACTGATTATCCGGCATGGTATAGAAAACACGGGGGTTCTGTTCTAGCAACAACAATTAACAAATACTGCTATCTTAGTGTTAGATATCTCCCCCCCTTTTTTGGATATAGATACCGTATCGCCTATTCCAGAATTGAAAACTGCAAAACTATTGATCAAATCATCCATCCTTCGGTTCGTACGGTACTACATTTTCTGAAAATACACCAGGGACTCGAGATCCATCACGATGGGGATTTACCAGCCCGCAGTGGATTAGGCTCCAGCTCTGCCTTTACTGCCGGGCTTATAAATGCTTTATATGCACTTAAAGGTAAGATGATCAATAAAAAACAATTAGCCAAAGAAAGTATTTATCTTGAACAGAAAGTTCTTAAAGAAACAGTTGGGTCACAAGATCAAGTATTAGCATCTTATGGAGGATTTAACCTGATTACTTTCCATAAAAATGGGGAAATAACACTAAAACCTATGACCATATCTTCTAAACGTGTTGAAGAACTGCAGAATCATTTAATGCTTTTCTATACAGGCATTGCCCGTACCGCTTCGGATGTAGCTAAAACATTTGTCCCAAATATCGAACAAAAAGAAAAACAACTTTTTGCTATGAACGAGATGGTTGATCAAGCTTTAAATATTTTAAACAGCAAGCAGGATATTAGTGATTTTGGTAAGCTTTTACATGAAACCTGGAACCTTAAACGCTCCTTAAGCTCTTCTGTTTCTAATTCCTTTATAGATAACATCTACCAAAACGGCTTATCAGCAGGTGCAATTGGAGGCAAGATTATCGGTGCAGGCGGTGGAGGATTTTTGCTTCTTTTTGTCC
>Ga0213870_1000618_pt1 | contig 16516 bp, 22 predicted proteins | sample WICALVC2017_Meta_FD_160119 | JGI IMG/M metagenome (GOLD analysis project Ga0213870, IMG submission 160119) | Freshwater microbial communities from subterranean cave lake in Wind Cave National Park, South Dakota, United States - WICALVC2017 | ecosystem: Environmental > Aquatic > Deep subsurface >... | reverse complement strand
GTTTCTGGTCATCTTTGGGATCAGCTGCAAGACGAACGACGACAAAGTCTGTTGCGCCAACTATCTGCCAAGTCTTTCCCTGATTGGTACTTTTTTGTAAGTTTCCTCCATACCAACCGTACACGAGATTTGGATTGGCAGGGCTTACTGCCATCGCATGAAAATCGACTGGACCACCAACACCATCAGCTACTTTTTTCCAGGTAACCGCACCATCGGAAGATTGTTGAAAACCAATGTTACCGCCCTTTTCAGGATGGCCGCTACTAAAGAATATATTGGAATCCGCAGGATGAGGAGAAAATCCCATGTAATCATCTTTACTTTTCCCCACTCGATAGAGGTCTTTGTCGTTTATAAGAACAAGCAGGCCATGATGGGTGGCTATGTATACTTTGTTAGAATCAAAAACGTCAACCGCGAGTCCGTGACCGTGAGTAATCTGATTTTCAGGATATAAAGCGTCTGATTGATTTGACTGCGGAATCGGGAGCGTATCAGTCTTTTTTGATTGATTAAGAAAAACAGCTCCTAAAACAGCCGCGATTACTACAATGCTTATGAGGATAGCTTTGTTATTTTTCATATTATCCCTTGTTGTTCTGGTGGACATTTGGTATCAGCACTAGTATGGTTATAGATTTTAAATCGCTCATCTTAAAAAGTCTAGTCTAAGGGCTCGTTCGTCCCGCTGAGCGGGACGATTACGGCCCTATGTGCCGCATCGATATGTTCAAGTTATTATCGGATGCGGCCTTAGGTGGACATTTCGTGTCAGCATAAGAGCAAAATACGCAACAGTCACCTTCATTGGGTTTTAACATTTTACCGCACTTTTGACACATATAGAAATGCTGGCAGGCATCAGTGGGCATGTCCGCTTCTTGAACAGCATGGCATTGGGGACAGGTCAGATGTGCTTTCGTAATTATTCGTTGCATATTTTTATCCCCAAATTTCATACTTTTTGCCAAGTAGAACACGAATACCTCCGTAAAAATTGTAAAGCTTTGAGAATATAATGTAGGCGTATGGAAGCTGCATACCACGGAAATAAACTTTGAAGGATTTGTCGAGTGTTGCCCCATTCGGTATACTTTTGCCGAAAGAGTTAATAACAACTTTTCTATCCATGGTACGTTTAGGATTTAGGCTCGATATTTTCAAACCTTCATATATTGAACGGGGAGGTATACCTTCAAATGAGATTCCAAAAAGGGAATATTTTGTGGGTTTTAAGTAATCATTGGATATTCTTAGTTCGATATTCTGTGATAATCTATAAGAAAAATAGTTATCCAAGAACTTACCAATGAGGATAAATGTAAATCCCAAACTACCATCATGTTCAGCTTCTAACCAACTAAAACCAAATTTTTGCTTTCTTTTCAAGATATAACCCGCTGCCTTGAGTCCTGAAATGATCTTTTCATAATCCTTTTCATCTAAAAGAACATCTATATCTCCTAACACTCTATGAGGTTTGCCGTTTAAAGCAGCTACCAATACTGATCCTAAAACGCGATAGTTTACTGATTGTTTACTAAAAGTACTGTGTAAAACCTTAAGCCCGCTTACTACAGAGCTAGTGTGATCTTTTGGTACTTTCATGGTCTTTCCATTGTACTATTTCAAATGCTGAAGTCCGGATTCTATTTGTTGCCGAGCTTGGTTTCCCTTCACCTCCTTCCAGAACTATATTCTGGACAGTTTGCACAAAAGTTTATTCTCTAATTTTGTAAAAATCAAGTTGAAGCTAAAAATCTGGTTCCGCTCGCCTTGTCAAGGTATACCGGAAATGGTGATGATAATTTACGCCTTCAAAAAGCCGAGTTGGACAGGGTAATTGAGTGAACGGTGGAAGTGGAGATTAAGTTGTTATCCAGAAATGAGCTCACCACAAGTAGGACAATTATTCGAGCCGATAAGTAATCCTACTGATGTACCACATTTTTTACAAACCATGTTGGCGTGTACTTTGTATCCAAGTTTTACAGAAGAAATTGAGGCTAATGAAGTGTTAGCGATTCCCGAGGCTGTGGTAACAGCAGTTCCCAACGTCATATTGTTTATCATACTATTAGAAAAATCCTTTAATGTCTCTTTAAAATCATCCAAATTTATCTGGTTTTTTTGAAGCTCATCAAGCTTTGAGCTTATCCTCTCAATGCCGTTTAACTGGCTGTTATCAGGATACATTTTCTTGACCATTTCATACCAATTGTCTCGGGCTTGAGTGATCATTTTCAGCTTACTTGGGTTGTTTCCATACCTTTCATGACAAGTTGGACAAAGAGGAGCCGCATTACTTATGTCATTTGAGCCGCCATCTTTTTGCGCCTCAATATGGTGAATCTCAATGTCAAGGCTTTGGCACAAACAACACTTAAACATAGCTTTTTCTCTTACTTGCTTTTTTGTTTCTTCAGTAAAGTCCATATTTATTGGGTAGAATAGTGATTACAATGAGGATGGAGTAAAATCGTCTAGTCTATGACCTCAGGTTTCCATTCTTTAATTGGTTTTTCAGCGAGAAACTTAGCTTCGCCAGTTAATTCTGGTTTGTAAGTTTGATCAATCATCAGTTGATAAGTATTTTTTCGGCAAAGCCAAACAATCAGTTTCGGTAAAATTGACCGAGAAATTTTAAAAACAACATTTTTATAATTATTATCTGACCAAACAACCAAAACCTCCTGACCTTCTTTTTTATCACTAAAAGCCTCATATACGTTTTTGAAATCGTCTTTATGAAAGATTGGTATATCTGCTTTTCCTAGAATCTTTTTGGTTTCAATTGTTAAATAGGCATACGGACTTGTTGGGCTATCGGCTACGACTTTATTATTTACTACTTTTGCGTGAGAGTTAAATTTGATAATGCGGCAAATTTCCTTATCTATCGTTTCCCAGGGTATTTCCTTGCCTAAAATAGGATTACTGTCAGCCATAATGTTTGCTTAAAGTTGGTTATAATAAAAACAGCTTGGCTGTCTCTAGTATACATGTTTTGGAATAGAAAAATCGAGCTTTGATTCAGTCTTTAAAACATCAAAACGGTATACGCAACTTTAAGTATTCAGCCCTTCTTTGCTTAAACCTTATATAAAACATTAAACACGGCATCTACTATCTGTTTACAAACTAAGAGAGATTGTAAATATTAGATCTAAAATCCATTACCATAATATCTCTATTATCTTGATACTTCTGATTTAGTCCACGATCTGATGATAATATTGCCACTTTTTCACTGCTGGCAATAAAATCATCTGCTGTTAAACAAATTGATATATCACCTAATTCCACGATTGGTATTTTTAAGTCAATATAATTAAGAATAGTATCTTTTTTTACGTTTTTTTCTTCCATTGCCCTCAAAATTGGAATAATTTCTTCAACTATTTCTTTATAATTGTTCCACTTACTGTAGTCATTCCGTAAATGCGTACCTATTTCTGTTAATACATGGGGTGTAATAAAAAATTTATCCCATCTGTTATTCATTTTAATAAGGTCAAGAAACAATAATAACTGGTCAAATTCTTCGGACTTTCTTTTAGAAATTCTGGTACAAACTACACCGTCTACGATTATTTTAAAAACACTTGTATCTATGATTATTCCGTTATGAACAAATGGGGTGATATCTGTGTTGTTATGGATCTGAAGATTTAAAAACATTTGCCTTTATTTTTAGGCACGTTTTGACTTTTTTACAGTCCACTTACCTACGACTTCGCCTTCTTTTCCGCTTGGTCCTAATAATTTTTTAATAATTACACTATTGTTATTTAAGTCAACAGAGGCTTTATATCTTGAGGGTGCCGAACTACTTAAAGTTTCAAAAAAAGTACAAACCACATCCCACTTTTTAGATTCTGTATCTGCTGCTCCATTTGATGGCGTGAGTTCTTCTATATTAAATTTCAGAAGTCCAAGATTACCATGAACAGTTTCAAAAATCTTCCTAGTTAATTGTATTGCTTGTATAGAAGCTGATTCAGACATAAGCTGTACTCTTTTAATTAGCATAAACCTATTTTATAGAGGGGTCAATTATAATCTATATGGAGCATAATGACAATAAAATTAATGGGGATGGGGACGATTCTGGCGATTTCACTCACCACATGATCTTTTAACCATTGTTTTGATAAATTTATTTTCGGCATTTATTACTTTTTTAATTATGTGGCTAAATACTTGAGGTAAACCCTGTTGTATCCGGACATCACCAATTACTTAGATTATCTCTTTTTTTCTTTTCAAAATACGATATAATAAAGAAGTATGCCAAATATTATTCAAACAGACCCAAAAATTCTTGGAGGTCAACCGACTATCAAAGGAACCAGAATTCCTGTGGCTCGCGTGGTTGCTCTTCATATCCAGGGATATAAAATCAAAGATTTCAAAAGAGATTATCCTTATCTGAATCTCACTAAAAGAGACTTACATTCAATTTACAGCTTCTATCTCCATCAGCTTGCGAAAAACTAAACTTCATCATAAGAAAAAATTTCGTTTATTATTGGACTCTGCATTTGCAAAATGTGATTCTTTTCCTCGACTCACAAAGAAAGCGAATCTTGCACATGCAGTTCATGATTGCGGCTTACCGTTGCAGGCGGAGGATGAAGAAATTTACCGGAAAGCATTGAATGAAAACAGATTCGTGTTAACAATCAACTTTAAGGACTTTAGAAAACTAGTAAAAAGAAATGGTCCGGGAATAATAGGTATCGAATCACAGCTCACCAATCAAGTGATCGATAGACTCGTATCCGACTTTCTTACAAACAAAGATCCCGCAATGTACAAAGGAAAAGCTATTAAGATTTAATAGAAAAAGGTATTTGAGAACTGTTTCCATCCGATTGCCTGAATCTCTAATCGCTGCTCTTAAAACCCTGGCAAATAAAAGAGATGTTCCCTATCAATCACTGGTAAAAATTATATTGAGCGAGAAAGTCAAACAGGAGCTTGGATTCAATCAGTAATCTTGTTTAACTTGTAAAGTGTTTTAATCTTCAGCTCCGTTCACATCTAAATACAACAACTTAATTTTGAAATATCGTTCGTAAACGACAAAGCAGCAATCTTTATTGCCTCTGAAAGGGTTGGAAACATAGGTAAAGAATTAATTACATCGTCAGTTGTATTTTTGTTTTTAACAAGCATCATCGCTTCTGCTATGAGCTCGCCTGCATTTGGTGCTAAGATATGCACTCCCATGATATGTTTTGTTTCAGGATGAATTGCCATTTTGATTAGTCCCTCTGTCCTATTGATAATAAGCGCTTTGGGTACATCCTTGAAAGAGACGGTCTTGCACATACAAGTACCAAACCGTTCCATTTGTTCTTCTTCAGTAAATCCTACTCCTGCAAGCTGCGGATCAGTAAAGATTGTCCAGGGAACAGTATTGTAGTCAATGCTGTTATTGGTATTTTTCAAAACATTTTCTGTAGCCAAAGTGCCTTCCCTGCCGGCTGTTGGTTCTTCCCTAATAGGTAAATTTGTCACGTCACCTACTGCATAGATATTGGGTTGTGATGTTTGAAATTGTGGGCTTATTTTAATAGCCTGTCTATCATCAATTTCTACGCCTGCCTTATCAAGAGCTAATTCTTTGGTATTTGGAGTTTTACCTGTTGCAAGGAGTATCTCGTCTGCCGTTATCTGTTCTTCTTTATTAGCAACCATGTAAGTAAGGACTTTTTTATTTCCTTCTTTGCGTGCAGATTTGACTTGTATATTTGTTTTGATGGTTATACCTTCTTGAGTAAGTATCTCCGCTAAACGACTTGTTAGTTCAGTTTCTGCGGGAGGAAAAATGGACATATTCCTTTGCAAAATAGTTACTTTAGTACCGAAACGAGCATACATTTGAGCAAACTCAAGCCCTAATGGTCCCGCTCCAATGACAATTAGTTCTTTTGGCTGAATCTTGATCTGTAAAGCCTCAATATGAGTTAAGTAACCAACTTCTTGTATATTCTCAATGGGTGGTACAGTTGCAATTGATCCGGCTGCAATAATAAATTTCTTTGCTTGATACTTTTGACCATTAACTTCAATCTCGTGAGGAGAAACAAAACTAGCTTGATCTTCTATGTGGGTAACATTTTCTAAACCATTTAAGACTTTATCATACTTTTCAACTCTAAGTTTGACTACTAAATCGAGTTCATGTTGAACAACTTTTGAGAAATCAAAGTTTTTAACTTCTATATCAATCCCTGGAATATTGTGACTTTTGGCAAGGTGCATGACCTCTCCTGCCCAAAGTAGCGTTTTTGACGGTACGCAACCTACATTGACACAAGTTCCACCCAATGGAAGCCCCTTGTTCACCATTAGCGTTTTCGCTCCAAGCTCATTTGCTTTAATAGCAGCAGCAAACGCTCCTGCGCCACCGCCAATGATAATTAAATCATACTGATTTTCCATTTAACTTCTCCTTTTATCGCTTTCTAAATACTTAAATCCAAATATAAGAGCGAAAATAAAATAGACAAAAAGAAGTCCAATAATAAACAGAGCGTTTCTTGTGAAGAATGCTCCTAACGCCGTTCCTCCAACTATTGCAAGTATGATTGGTGCTGTAATAATTAAATGACATGGGCAGGCAATAAAACCTGTTATCAATAATAAATATCCTTTTGCTTTATTTGTCATGATGTTTTCCTTTCGTAGTATCTTTACAGCTTTCGCAGTCATCTCTATGTCTTCTCTTTAGAAAAATATCCATTATCGCAGCTCCAATGATGCCGGCACTGCCTACATACGAAAGACCCAGGTTGTAGTTGATATATCGGCCATAATACATGAGTATTCCTGCAATAATTGCAATTGCAAAAGGTATAAGGCTCTTATGCGTTCTGTAGCTAAAGTAGAATCCAAGCAGTGAGATAAGAATGAGAACGATAAGCAGTTTCTCGCCTATAAGAGCAGTAAATATAAGTGTTGAGCCTGCCCCGACGCCTATAAGAAGCGGAGCAATATAGCAGATAGGGCAAAACGCTGCCCAGACTGCGGTGATAAATGGTAAAGATTTCCCCAAAAACAGTTTAGTATTTTGCACAGAATTAGAGTATTTTATCTAGCTCCTCTTTATATGTTTTTTCGTCTGTAGACTGTTCATCCTTGTAGACGATTTTTCCTTCTTTATTTATAATGTATGTCGTTTCTAGTCGTGTTAAGTTATACTTTTGCGCTACATTATCGGTATCTAAAGCCAAAGGAATATCAATACCGCCAATCTTTTTATATTCCTTTAGAAAATCATCATTATCTCCTTGGGTAAAAGCAACACCGATTATCTCAACTCCTTTATCTGCATATTCTCTCTTTAACGCAGTTAATGCTCTTCCTTCTGGGATACATGTGGCACACCAACCAGCCATGCCAAATAAAATGACTGTTTTCCCTTTCTTGTCACTCATTCTAAATGATTCTTTATCAAGGGTTGTAAGAGTAAAATCAGGAGCGATAGAACCAGTTGATACTGCTTTAGGCGCGACAATATTATTTGTATTGGCAGAATTGGTGAAACTGGTTGCCTGTTTTGTATCTGTTTTGCTGCCAATTTTTGCATTGAGAAACATTATAGCCCCGATTCCAATGATTAAACCTCCAATAAGGAGTTTATTCACTTTCATATATTAGGTAATAAAATCTTTTAAAGTTTTATTAAAATCATTGTCAGCTAAAGAGTAATAGACAGTCTGTGCCTCTTTTCTCCTTGTAACAAGCTCAAGCTCTAAAAGCTTTTTTACGCTATGAGAAACAACGGAAACAGAAGTATCCAGGATTTCAGCCATTTCACCAACAGAAACTTCGGGATAATGACATAAAAGATAACAAATCTTGAGTCGTGTCCCGTCGCCAACGACCCCAAGTTGCTTTGCACAAGCTAAAAGCTCGTTTTTGTTTTGAAGCTCCTTTTTTATTTTTTGATACTTAGTCATAGTATTTGAATGATTGTTCAAATAATATAGGAGTCCTTAGAAGATGTCAAGGATAACTACTTTAGGCTTTTTGAAGGTCTAAACTATGCTGGATCACTAAGCTGGATGTAAATAGAGCACACTTTTGACACTTATAAAAATGCTGACAAGCGTTGGTAGGCATAGTTGCTTTTTGCTTTTCTCCGCACTTAGGACAGGTTAAATTAGTTTCTGTTAGCATAATTTATTTTTTCTTAAATAGTTGTGGAAGATAATTTGATCCGCTGATCACTTTCTTTCCGGTTTTCTGCTCCAGCTCCATCCTGGCATTTTTGGCAATCTTGCCGCCTTTTTTGGCAGGAGTTTTATTTTCTTCCAATCCTTTTGTTTCCATGGTTTCTGCAATTTGGCGAGTGGAAAGTTCCGCCAAAGCAGTAAAGACCAGTTCCGCGTCCGTCATATGATCGCGCAGATTTTGTGTTTTTAGACCTTTGAATTTTTTGTGTTCTTTTACTGATAAATCGCTCCATTCTTGATGGATAATATTTGTCAAAATCGCGTATTCATCTTTTTCTTGAACTTCGTTATCCTTCCAATAATCAGTTAGTTTGTTTCTGATTTCCTGTCCCATCATCCGCTGCTGGATCCATTTATTACTGCGTCCCATTCTTTGCCAATATGATCTAGATCTGTTTAAGGCTTTTTCTGGATCGGATACTTCCTGAATTCTTTCATAACCGACTTTTGCCAGCCATAGTTTTATCGGCTCGGCCTTTGGACTAGGAACTGATTGAATAAGACGTAATAAAGTTTCCACGTCTGCTACGTCAGTTTTATAAAATTTTCCATCGGCAGATCTCAATTTCAGTTTGTCACATTTTGTGACAGACTCGCTTCCTTCCTGTTTTAAACGACTTTTAAGTGTTGTCCAGTAGCTTTGCGCCTTTTTAAAATTAACCTGTTGGGTAAGAACTGAAATAATATCAATAATTGAAAAAAACCATTTTTCTTTTTTACCATCCCATGTCCGGCGGATTTTTTGGCCATCAAAAATTGTTATGGTTTGCATATCTTTATAGTATCTTGAACTCACTCATCATCCCAGCTTCCATGTGCTCTGGAATGTGGCAGTGGATGACCCAGTCTCCCGGATTATCCATCTGTATAAGAAGTTCTACAGTATCCCCGGTTTGAATGAGTGTTGTGTCTTTCCAAACAAGATTCTGATTTTTTTGTCTATTAGTGGAAAGAACCAAGAAGCGTTGTCCGTGAATGTGGATTGGGTGTTGCATCGGGTGCATTGATTTATCGTCGTTAAACACCTTGACTTTAACTACATCTCCTTTTTTGAATTGCCAATCAATATCCATATTCTCCTTGTTTGAAACTTCATCAACAAGTTTCCACTTAAGAGAATCCTTTGTCGACTGGGCATTCATCATCCCCATATCATCTTCCCATTCGATTTTTTGTACATCACCCATGCGCATTGCCGGATTTTGATTACCCATCATTTGACCGCCTGCCTCGCCGCCAGGCGGGTTGCCCATCATGTGCCCGCCCATGGAATTATTGTTGTTTGTATTCGTATTGGATGATCCCATCTGCAAAGTAAGTTTCAAATTTTTATCCGCAGCCTTTTCAAATTGAGTTCGCAAGCTGGCAAGAGAATCTATGTAATCCTGATTCACCCGGGGCAATAAAAGATAAGATGTAGTAACAGGGTATTGCGCAACAGCAATTGTTCCCAGCGTATATGATTTATCAGGAGTTTGATTAACGATATTGTATTCTCCATCCTGGTCAAACCAAATCTCCACTATTTGTCGTTCAGATGGTCCAATGGTAACCGAATCGACCCATTCCTCTCGCTCGTATTTTCCATTGTCTGAACCTACTAATTTCATCCGAGTATTAGGAATGGTAAAGTTAAAAACTCTAGAATTGGCAGCATTGGTAACATAGAAGCGCACTCGTTCACCCTGTTTGACGGATAACTTATATTTGTCATCTCCATTAATAAGCATTGTGTTGCCAAATCTGCCCATGAGCGTATGGTCCACAGTTTCCCTATCAAATGAAGCTATTTGTCCATTTTCAATCAAAATATCATCTAGGAAAAGCGTCTCTTCCCGATCAACTTCTGTCCAATAATCGGGAGAGTCGGGTGTAACTAAGAAATTCCCGTAAAGACCTAATTCTTGGGCATAATCCTCACGGATATGCGGGTGATACCAATAGACACCTACGTCGGGGAATTTAAGTTTATAGGTAAAAGATTGCCCAGGTTTAACCGGATCCTGAGTCACATCCGGCACGCCGTCAAATTTATTGTCTACTCTGACACCGTGGGAATGAATGGTGGAATCGGCATCGGTGTCGTTGGTAAATTTGAGAGTAATTTCTGCTCCTTGGGGCACTTTAATAAGCGGTCCGGGGATGGAGCCGTTGTAAGCCAGCATTTTCATCTCTTGTCCGTTGATGGATTTTTTGACAACACTGGAGGTTAAGTTATAAATATCGCCATTCTTGAGGGACACAACTTCCTGAGGTTTAGTACTGTTTGCTTGCGTTACTTGTGAAGAAAACTCTCCTTTCTGAAGGGCACTGTTTTGTTGTCTTGAAAAAAGAAAAACTCCACCGAGAACAATGACTACGAGAAGAATAACAAAGTACGTTTTGTTCATAGTTTTTTTATTTTATACTCCACATCTTCCTCCAGCTTTTACGTCTGGTAAAAGATTGGGAATTTTGGCAATTTCTGTCTGTACATTTTTATTCCACTGACTAATTGCAGAATAGTTGAATCCCAAGACCTCTTTGGGGTCGATATTTTCCCAGTCAGTATTTTTCACCACTTTAAAATACAACGCTGTTTGAATGTAGTTATTGGGAAACCAAAATGAGTTAAATGCTAATGCCTCCTTATAGAGTTCATCATCGGATAATCCCTGCGTCACACCAAGTTGTAACAATCCTAAAAGAGCTGATCCGTGATTACAGTCCTGAAAAAATGTAGAATTATCACAGCATGGTCTATAAGTATTTTGGGCAATTTCTGTCACTCGAGCTTCTTGTTCAGGGGTTAATGCTATTATATTGAATTTATTAAAATACGCACCTCCGTTTTTCTCTTTCCCAATATTCCAACCGCCAGTTGAAGCGAATTTATAAAGCGACTTACCATTTACAGGGCTTTCCTTATTTGTTGACATGTAGTTTGAAAGGCCGATCGGCCAGAGAAGATTGACATAGATATTCGCATTATCGATGGTTAAAAGCATTGGGGTATTTGATGGCTGATTTAATACATCTTTTAGCTTATCCGGTAATCCTCCCCGTTCCTTATAAAGTGCTACGAATTTTTCTCTGTCAATAACTTCTTTCTCAACCAGTTTTACAATGCTATCTCCTAAAACAATTTTGCTTTGAAATCCTTTTTCGGGAAGTACTTTTGCTACTACTTTATCATACGTTTTATATCCTGACTTCGATGTGTCCGCTGTGTTTAACTGGTTGTCATTTGGATTGATAAGTTTTGTATTGATTGAAAATTTAGCTGCAATATTTGCAACAACTGGATTCGTCATAATTTTCTCTTTGTTCACTGCTAACAAAGATATAGATAAAGTAAAAATAATTATTCCAAGTTTTTTGAATGTACGCTTCAAATGCCTATCGCCACCGCAGCCATCGGATAAAATATTCTTATTCATGTGTTCACTGATGGTGATCAATTCCTTTAAACGCGCCGATGAATTTTGCGACACGATCTTTATCAATATCATTAAACTTATCTATTCTCGTCCACGCTGTAAGCGCAATTCTTGCATCCAGTTTGGGATATGGTGCGAGTAACACTTTTTCTTTATATTTGCTGACTATTTCAGTTAAATCTGCAATAAGTTTTTTACACTCATCTGTTTTGGCGCTCTGTGTAGCTTCTTCTAGTGATTTCCCAACCTCACAGTTATATTGCACCATAACTCCGCCATCTTCTAAGTTGTGAGTCTGCAGTTCATCTGGTATTGGCGTATCGCTTATTCCCCATTTCGCTTTCTCATTCAAATGAGGACCAGATGTAGGAGGAAGTGAATTATAGGGATCGTGTGGGGTATTGACACTTTCAATGTGTCTGTTACCCAGTGAAGCAATAAATTCACCCGGCAATGGTTTTGTCGCTTCTTTTACAATCCAATATCCGGCAGCTAAGACTACAAGACATACAGTCGCAATAACGCCATATTTTTTAAACTTCTCCATACGGATCTGTTTGTTCATTTGTTCACGGTAAAATTCACTCTTCATTTTTTTGCGCTCTTTTTTTGAAAGACCTTCCGGCATCACAAGTTGATCATTCATATATACCTACAGCTCCTGCAAATTCTCCCTGCCCAACAAGAGCAACACTTGCTTTTGCACTAAATCCACGTCTTAGGATATAAAGATTCATCGTGAACGAAAGAGCAGTTAAGGATGCTAGCGTAATGAGTAGAACAAATTACTTCATGACAACTCTGCTTCGTATCCAGCTTTTTGAATAATTTTCATAATTTGAACAAGATTTATTTTTTCATCATCAAACGTCACTTCGCTCACTTGCCTGGCATAATTTGTCTTTGCTGATACTACACCATCACTATCCTCCAGATCCCCGTCAATAAGAAGAGAACAACTCGTACAATGCATCCCAATTATTTTAAGAAGTTGTTTTTTGGTTGCCATAAAATCCTTTAAACGAGTTTCAGTTTTCCTCTAAACATTCCCATACTGCACATAAAGGCAAGCTCTCCCCCTGGCTCATTGGGTGCAGTAAACGTTACTGTATCTGAACTGCCTATAGGAACGATTTTTCTTATGCCTAGCTTGGGAATAGTAAAGGCTGAGGTACACCCGCCGCCGCCGGTATTAAGGAGTTTGAGAGTCACTTGCGAACCAGCTTTAACAGCTAATTGTGAAGGATTATAACCAGAGGACTCTATGTTAATTGTTGCTTCTTGAGCCATAGCCCCTGCAACTTGTCCACCTGCCGCAACCGCCACATTATTATCGCACCATGAAATTGTACAATAAACCTCACTTAATGCTCCCCTGAAGGTAAAAGGACTTCCTGAAAGAGCCAATGCTCCGTCTAAGTTGTAGAGCGCAATCAGAATGATTGCATATCCTGCAACTTTTAAGAATTTCTGCTGCATTACGTCTCCTATTTTCGTCGAGAAATATCCAAGAATGAAAAAGAGGGGGGAAGTACCTAAAACAAAAATAGACAGAATGAGAGCTCCGGTTATGGGATTACCTGAAGCAATGGCAAGCGCCATCATCGCTTGAGTTGTACCACAGGGAATAAAAACGGTAAATGCGCCCAAAAAAGCGGGTGCGAAAAAATCACGACTTTTGCTTTGATTGCGGACCATCCGGGTTAAAAATCGGGGTGGCTGAAGGACAAAATAACGGAATATTGGATGGAGATTGAGCAGGTTTCCGGCTGTTCCCAACATGAAGACAATCACTGCAAATTGCATAATAATTGATGCAGTAAGTGATAATTGAAATATCGAACCTAAGGCTCCAAGGAGAAATCCCAAAATGGTATACGCAACTAATTTTGCAGAAAGAAACGCAAGAATAGGAAACGTATTACCGGTTCGACGTGTCTCATTTTTGAGTTTTTCTTCTTCACGCTGGGCGATTGTTGCCGCCAAAAGTCCTCCCTGTACTGCTAAACACGTTAAGCCACCGGTAAAAAGTCCTGTGATAAAAATAGTCCAGAGATTCATAGTTGTCTAAAGCAATTATAACAAAATGTAGTTTTCTGGAGGTTCTATACTTATTTGAGTGCTGCATCGATCATTGGTTTGATACTCTCAAAGGGGAGCGCGCCGGGCACAAGCTGGGTGTCTCCATTGGCGGCTAAAATTATTGTTCCCGGAGTGCCGGAAACTCCCTCTGCTGTTCCGGCAGCCATTTGATCCTGCACCTTCTTGGTATATTTCCCGGAGTCAAGGCATGACTGGAATTTCGTTTGGTCAATGCCGATTTCTTTGGCCAGTGGGCCAAGTTTGTCAAGAGCAAACCCTGTACCATTGGAGGTGGTGCGTTCAAAAATTAAATCCAGATATTTCCAGAATGCGTCATTGCCCCCAAGCTCACTTATACACCAGCCTGCTTCTGCTTCTTTCTGGGCATTGGCATGGAAGCTTAGGGGATAATCCCGATAGACCCATTTCACTTTATCTCCATACTCTTTCATGACCTGCTGCATGGTGGGGTGAAACCTTTTGCAAAAGGGGCATTCTATATCTGAGTATTCAATCAAAGCAATCTTGGCATTTTTATTTCCCCGAATCCGATCGTCATTGGTCAACTCGGGCTTTTTGGCAGCGGCTTGTGGAGCTGGTGGTTGTGCGGCTCCCGCGCCTGCACCAGCGTTATTTCCGGGAGTTTCGGCGGCTGTTCCGGCGACTGTTACGCCTCCTTTTTCTAACACCTGAACTTTCGTCCAAAGTGAACCGATCAAAAAAGAAGCGACGACGAGAAGACCAATGAGAACAGACGTCATATTGAAATGACTTTTTCCTGAGTGATGTGATGTTTGTGCTTCTTCAGACATAGTATCTACTACATACTGTAGTATGAAAGAAAAACGCTTGTCAAGTATCAAAATGGGCTGTACAAACTAACATAAAATTCTGCCCATCACTGTGAATCTCAGTTGCGTAAACGGGGCTTAAAATTATAATTAAGAGTGTAAGTACGGACAACATGCTGAAAAAGATATTCACTCTATGAAACTTTTTAAACATAACATTTTTTTGTACTAATGCGTTAATTCTCGACTCCAGCGTGTCTTGATCAGCAATGGCAGGTACAAAAGACTCTGCAAGCGAGGGCGCAAGAAGGAGTTTTTTCAAAACGGAAATAATCGGTTTTGATGAGCCAAGATAAAAAGTAGCCTGTTGATCTGCGGCAATTTCGCGCTCAATGCGATAGTTACGCAATAAATCGTTCACCAGAGGAAAGAATGGGAACAGTGACTGACACAATGAGGCGCAGAGCATCGTGAAGGTATCTTTATTATCCAAGTGATACTTCTCATGGAGTAAAATTGCTTCCAATTCTTTAGAATCCATTATGTTGACAGTCGTTGTTGAAAGATATATTTTGGGATCTCTTATTCCGAAACAAAACGCAAAAGGTTTATCGCTTGCAATCACATATGTTTTTTTATCAAGTCCTAGTTTAGTAATAATTGCATGCAATCGCCCATGTGGTATAGTCTGGGATAGTAATTTCTTACTTAGCATGCGTGTTTGGATGAAAACACTATAAAATTTTACACCGGCAACAAGCACGAACACGGATAAAAAGAAAGGAGCAACCATAGCTATCTCATGGGGAAAATGAAGAAAAAGCGAGCGGATAACTGCCTGACAGTAGTAGATACTGTGTTGAAAAAGGGGATAAAACCTCTGTAATGCAATAAGCACCATGGTGGCTAAAAAGACCGCCAGACTAAAAAAAGTGAGAAAGTTTTTATTTCGTGGTATCATGCGCTTCTAAAAGCTTAAGAAAATAAGCCCGTTTTGTTTTGGGCAGACTATCAATGCTTTTTGCAAATGAGGCAATGGCAATATCACCGAATGAATGAACAAACGTTTTTATAAAAGTATTCGCAATTTTTTTACTGTAGGATTCTTTCGACATCTTTGGAGAGTATATGTACGCAAAGTATTTTTCTTGCATGGTAAGCAATCCTTTGGTAACTAATCGTCGAAAGATTGTGGCGACAGTCGTATAGGCGATTTTTCGAGTTTTTCTCAATTCCTCTACCGCTTCTCGGACTGAGCATTCCTTCCGCCTCCAGACGATATCCATGACTTGTTGCTCAAGATGACTCAGAGATTTCTGATTCATATTACTTATTGTAGAACGGATCCAGTGCACAATCAACTACCTACTACAAATTGTAGAATAGATCTGGTATAGACAGCTGATCTTTTTGCACTTATCCATACGATCGTGTAAATAAGTGCAACAGGACTTAAGCGGACTCGCCAAATATCCAGTCGAGGAGTTTGGAAGCGATGATGCGTTTGGGGGATTTATCAATCTTATTCACCGGTCCTTTTGCGCCCACTATATATACTTCATTATCGTCTACTCCAAAACCAATTCCGGGACGACCCACGTCGTTGACCACGATGAAGTCGGCACCACTTGCTTTCACCTTCTTTTTTCCTTCGTCAATGAGTTGCTTTTTGGTTAATTGATAAACCGCTTTGAAACCGATGAGAAGAACTTTTGGATTCCATTTCTTAATGTAATGAAGAAGTTTCTTGGCGGGTTTTAACATAATCTTCAACGGCTTGTTACTGTCAATTTTTCTATCAAGTGATTGACTGGGGACAAAATCTGAGACTGCGGCGCAATGGATGACTATGTCGCAATTCTTAACGTGACTGATCATCAGTTGTTCCAATTCAGCAGATGTCTCAAATACCTCCACTTTGATTAAACGGTTCTCCTCTTTGTTTCCTCCACCGTCCGAGGAGTCCCTTCGG
>Ga0213870_1000617_pt1 | contig 16526 bp, 16 predicted proteins | sample WICALVC2017_Meta_FD_160119 | JGI IMG/M metagenome (GOLD analysis project Ga0213870, IMG submission 160119) | Freshwater microbial communities from subterranean cave lake in Wind Cave National Park, South Dakota, United States - WICALVC2017 | ecosystem: Environmental > Aquatic > Deep subsurface >... | reverse complement strand
ATCCCATTCATTATGTCCACTCCCGACCGTAACATCCGTTCTACCGCATGCCGTATAAGCCAATGCCAGGACAGCGCTCATCGGCATCCTTATGTAAGCGCTTTTGAAAAGTTCTACATACGCTTTTGCCAATTCCGGATGGTACTTTAAAGTTCGGCTGAACAAGTTTACTATTGCATAGCCCATTTCACCTGTTTTGCTTACTTGGATTTTTTTGCCATTCAGAAATGCCCCCTTCCCCCTTTCAGCAAAGAACAATTCATCTGTATTGGGGTCATAGGTAGCGCCAAGTACAATCTCCCCATTTTTTTCAACCCCAATGGAAACGGCGTAATGCGGTATGCCATGCGCATAGTTGAACGTTCCATCCAGAGGATCTATGTATAATGTGTAGTCAGATGCGCCGAGCGATATTTCCCCCGTTTCTTCAGCAACTATTTTGCCTTTGATTCCATTTTCCCTGAGCAAGCTCACTATCAAATCCTCCGCCATCTTGTCCATCTTGATGCTGTAATCAAACCTGCCCTTGTCTACAGCGATTTGTGAGAACTCCTCATTCCTAAAATTATCCAAAAGCAGTTTGCCAGCCTTCTTTGCAGTATCTATCAAAATTTCTTTCATGCTATCTACCGAATTGGCTTAAGCTCCTCTGCTCCCCGACCAGCATGTTGAATGCTGTATCAGTTTCATCCTCACTCAGCAAAGCAAAAATATCATGGTAGTCAAAGCTGGTTTCAAAATTCAATTCATCCAAATTCTTCTTAAGAATATACAGCCCGATTTCTTCTACCGACAGTTTTTGTTCCTTAAGGTTCCTTAACAGCTCAATGCTTTGCGTCACTTCTGGCGATTCTATATCTTTCGCAAAAACAACCACGCTTTTATTAACATATCTGTTTACTATGCTGTTGAGTTCCTTGTCATTCAGAATTTCTTTGCCGGTCAGCCTGATTCTTATCACCGGTTTCTTGGTAAAGCTCTTCGAAAACAGCAGGTCATTGATCTTCTTTTCAACAACATCCTGCACAGGAATTCCATTCAAGTTGATTTCCTCATAGAAAAATTTTCTCACAGTTTCCAATGGTATAAAATCAACACTCGCGTCTTTGCCCACGATTATTTGCACCATAGCCTTTTCTATCTCCGATTCGCTTCTCTGGAATTGTGTTATCACGGTGCTGCCGGGCAAAACCAGTTTTGTATTTCCAAGTTGCTCCATTGTATGCGTATGTATATGGCCATCAATAATCATGTCAAACCCTTTCGGCAAATTCGAGATGTTCAGGCTCGGCGGCTCTATGGGTGAGTAGACAAATGGTTCGATGTTTTGGTGAAACACTAAAATGTTGAAGCAATCTTTCACAGGTTGGGGATTCCATTGGTAGAGGACATCTTTGGCATATCTTTCAGGGACAGACGACATGCCGTGAATCGCAACTTTGATTCCATCCTTTTCAAAAACTATTGTGTTTAAATGTAAATGTATCAGTATCCCTGCATTCTCTAATGCTTCTACAGTATTCTGTTCACCTCTCGTAAGTCTTTCGTGATTACCATTGATAGCTATTACAGGCATGTGGGATAGAGTTCTTTTGGAAATTTCCTTTAATTCCTTAGAACAGCTGACAAATTTAGTTCCAGGATTTTCTTTTAATAATGGTTTGCTAAGAATTTTTAGTGATTTAGCCCATGTCGTAGTTTTAGGAGCCCTTATATCGAAGACATCACCACAAATTAGAATTAAATCGGAATCTAAAGCTTTATCTATAGCTTCTTCGGCATTATCGAAACTGTCATTTTCCAACTCTGAGTTGTAGGCATATCCGAAATGCAAATCTGATAGGACAGCTATTTTCATACCATTAAAGTATTACAAGTAAAATTATTTATGATGCTACTTTCTGATATTTAAGGCTTTAAAACATATGAGAAATTGTGAGATTCAAGAAAATCTTGATGCTAGGATTTGAAAAAAGTAATCTTGAGCAGGAGTATTGGAATAGAATAAACAATATCACTGAAGAATTATCGATATTACCTAAAGATAGCTCTGACATTTTAAATCACCTGTCAACTGCCGATTGTCTACTTGTTAAGCTTGGTGCAATTGTCAACAAAGAGACTATGGATAATGCGCCTAATTTGAAGTATATAGGAATGTTTGGGACAGGTTATGGTAGAATAGATACTCAATATGCGACAAGCAAAGGTATTACCGTTTGTAACATTGCAGGTTATAGTACCGAAGGTGTAGCCGAATTCGCCTTTGCAATAATTTTAGAATACATTAGAGACTTAGAAAGAGGGAAGAAACAGGCAAGAGAAGGCAATTATTCCGAATCAACTTTTTTCAATGTGTCTGAAATAAAAGATAAGAAATTCGGTGTAATAGGGCTAGGTAAAATAGGTGGCAGAATTGCAGAAATTGCATTGAATTTTGGAGCAGATGTAAGATATTGGTCAAGAACAAGGAAAAAAGAATATGAAATGAAAGGTATAAAATATCAAGAAATAGAAGATATTCTCGCAGAGTGCGATTTTCTTTCGTTAAACCTAATGTTGAATAAAGAGACAGAAGGCTTCTTGAGCGGTGAAAAGATACAAAAGATAAAATCGAATGCTATTGTAATCAACCTTGCTCCAATGGAATTGGTCGATATAGATGCTTTAGCCAACAGACTAGAAAAAGGCGATATTACATTTATACTTGACCATTCTGATGAAATGACACAAGAACAATTAAATAAACTTAAAAAACATGAAAATTGTATCATTTATCCACCAATTGCTTATACAACAAAAGAAGCGACATTAGAGAAACAGAAAATGTTTGTCAATAACCTTGAGAATTTCCTTAAAGGAAAACCGACCAACAAAGTTAATTAATCGTGAAATTAGAAATTTTACTTTAAATCTAGAAATCTAAAATAGTTCTTAATTATTTCAACAACCTCCTTTGCACACCCCCATGAGAAAGTCACACCATTGAAACCATGTCCATAATTGTGAACTACTGGAGGTTCTCCTTTAGATCTTTTCTCTATTTCTAATCTTATTTGCGGTCTATAAGGTCGCAGACCAACCGATTCGTTTACAATAGAGGGAGCATTTCCAATCCTTGGGGCAATTGACCCGCCTTTCTTAATTAGGTATTGCGTATCTTTTAGGTTCACATTTGTATTCCAATCTCCTTTTTGTGCAGTTGCACCAAGTAAAATGCCATCACTTTGGGGTACAATATAAAATTCAGGATCGGCGTAGAGTTTTGACGTACTCAGATCAATACTTCTGACTCTAACTTTTACGGTTTGGCCCCTAATAGGAGTTACCAATTTATCGCCAAACAATTCTATAGATCCTAGACCGGTGCAATTCACAATAATATCTGATAGTGAATCTATCTCACTGAGGTCACAAACTCTTTTTTTGGTGACTTTGCCGCCAAGACTTCCAAAGCGTTTCATAAGCCACCGCATGTATTTTTCCATTAAAATAACAGGAACTAAATAAGAAAATCCAGCAACAAAACTCTTGGGCAATTCATTTCTTGGAATTTTTCGGAAATTTCGTGCATAACTGCACCAAGACTCACTGAACTGGTCTTCAGAATTGAAATATTCTAAACCATCTACCAATGATACTCCAGCGTTCTTAACTTTAATCAACTTACAGAATGTTCTATAAGATTCTTTTCCCCATTTGACAATTCTAGCCGATGTTGTGGTGTTTGTAAAGGGACTCCAATAGGCACCAGCTCGATCAGAATTTGTGTAGGGAGTAATCTTTTCTGCAAATATTTCAACATTGTGTCCCTCCTCAATAGCACGAATGGCTACAGATAATCCAATCACTCCGGCACCTAGGATCACAACTTTCATCTTCTTCACTTCCTTAAATCTAAAAATAAAACTTAAATTTGCCTAAATTCATTTCATTTATGAAAGAATAAAAGCTTGAATTGAGTCTATTTCAAATAAGAAAATTTCCTTAAAAGTACACCAACAAATAAGGTAAATTAATGAAAAAGGAATTATTTTCTTACTATAAATCTTTTCCCTAATTCTTTAATTTTGTCTGCTAAAATAGTGTATTCAATCTCTTCCATTGGAAGCATCGCTGGCATAACAAACCCATTATCGCGCATTGCAAATGATTTCTGTGCAGCCATCCTTCTAACTTCATCAAATACAGGATCGTCAAAAGCATCACCAAATGCAGTAAACTTGCCATTGTGCATGGAAAAGTAAAGTCCAGTAACAATAGGATTGCAATAGTATACAGAAGCTGGGGAATTTAATTTGACAGGCATCAATGCCATATTGTGGCTGCCTCTTGTATCGCCTGCAACATAATGAGCATATTTGAACATGGCACCAATTTCTTCTGTAGCTAAGAATGGACGTTGCACACGGGCAATCATTATAGGATCATCTTTTCCAGAATATTTCCCTGAAATATTGTGCAACCTTGTTGTACTAACCGCAGCTATCTGGTCACTAGTGCTTCTGGAATGTATTTTCTCAACTACAAATCTATGTGGGTTGAAAAGTAAACTTGCCATCTCTATATACTCTTCTGGCGTCTTCAACTCGATTATTTTATCCGCTTCTGTGTGTTCGACATCCATTATTGTAAACTTCACACCCTTTCTCATATCGTCGCTTAAAATAAGCCCAGGGGAACGGGATACCTCCACAAATGCATAATACAAAGGCAGGTTGAATGCTCCTGGCTCAGTCTTGTCCGCGGCAATTAACAGTACTGCTTCGTTTGGCCTTTCTTCGAATTCCATCTCAGCAACACCAGGACCCATGCCTTTGACATTGCCTGAAAATGATGTCTTAAGTAAATCCTGTCCAGCTCCGTACAGCCCTTGTTCCTTTGCAACCTTGGTAGCCTCCATAAATGCGTCAAAACAAAGTTTGTGTATGTCAGGATTATTGGTGCCTTTGGTATGGGATAAAAGTATGTGGGTGTCATCTCCAGTATACGCAATATAACTATCTATTATAAGTTTTTTGTCCATCCCGTTTTTCTTTACGAAATTTTTTATTGTCTGGACTAGTTCGGGGCTTGGTTTTGAATGGCCGCCAACTGCGGCGATACAGTATCTTTTAGGACGCTATATCGTCTCCGCCGACATCGGCCTTAATTGCTGACAATGTTATTTTACCCAATTTTTCTTCACCCACCTTTTATTGTGTTTTTCATACATATTTAACCATACATTTACTCTATCAACAGGTTTATGGATATTAAATATATCTATGATGTCCTTAAGCTTTTGTTGCTTTCGTTCTATGGTAAAGTTCAATTTTTCGTAAAATTGTTTGAGATTCTCTATACCGTAAATCTTCAAATCAAAAGCATCTTTAGTTCTTATTGAAATTTTCCCGTCTTTTATTACGACGCTTCCCTTCATGTGACTCGGTTTGATCCTGCTTTCTATATCAAAGTGACTTTTCAACAGATTCTTTGTAAATTCCAATAATTCCAAATCACAATTTGTAATGGCTATCGACGGTTGCAACCATATTCGACCATTGGCTTTACACACAGCTACGGGAATAGAGCCCTCGCTATCGACGAAGCCTTGAATAAAGCTGGCTGGAAAAGCTTCTATGAAATGCCTGAGTTCATTTAGGGGTTTCTTAAGCAAATTTTATAATTGATGATTGCATACCTCCACCTTGTGTTGTTTTCCGGTCCAACCTATTTTGTGTGGAGTCTCTCTTCCCAATAGGATTCTCATTTCGAATGAAAATCTCTCTGCAAATTCCCTATCATTTACCCTTAGTCTTATCCTATGGCTTGTTTCTCTCCCACGTCTTCGAATCATCAAATTGCCATCGCCTTTCACAGAACCAATCAAATAAGAGAGTTCTTTACTGGGATTTTCTTCAAACTGGTTTCTAAAAGATTCGTTATATGGATTTCTGCCATGATGAAACCAATGTCTTACCACATCTCTAGGAATCTCTAACTTTTTCGCCGTACGAACGAAGCCGAATCCTAGCTCGTTTCTTATTTTCCAAGCTTCGTCATAAAGTTTCAGCCTCTCCTCAATCGGTAAATCTCTGATTCTCACTGCAATCACGCTACTATATGTATATACATTCATTATTAGAAGTTATATATAAAGTTATCCCTAGTAAACTTCCGGCGGTTCTTAGCTTTTATCCTTTTCTATCTAAGTTTACAAAGTGTTATTATGCTTACACAGATTGATTTAGGACAAGTACCAAATCAAGAGCATCATGAGAAAATCTTGCAAGCACTCGCGGCAAATTTAATAAATATTCATCACGATGGTAAGCTAAAATATCTTTTTCGCGGATTTGTAGGTTTGGACGATTTACTTGCTGATTATATCAAAGACGGGACAGATACTCCTGATTTGGAATACACGCGTATGCACCCCCTTATTGGTATGGCTTTTTATTACATGAACAGAACTCACCTTACAGTTGAATTTGACGGAAAAACAACTCCTATTGGGCATGAAATCGTAAGACGAGGTCTACCAATACCTGATTATGTTGATACTGATGGTATACCTAAATTGCGAGTATATCCCATTAGCTGGTTTAAGGATGTGGGATTAAATACATTTTCCGGATTATTTGTTTACGATAACGATTCTGTAGTACCAATTGATCGAGGTTATGAGAAATATAAGCCAGCAACCACATTTGCAGATGCATCTCGTTTACTTCTTGCAGTAAGATAAAATGTCTTTTATTTCTATGAAATTCTTAATTCTAAAGAGATGTTATGACAGAACAGATTGACTATGATGATTTCAGGAAAGTAGACATGAGAGTTGGTAGGGTAATTGACGTGAAGAATTTTCTGGAAGCTAAAAAACCATCTTATAAGTTAAAAATAGATTTTGGAAAGGAGATTAGAATTAAGGATTCTAGTGCACAGATAACTGATTATAGTAAAGAAGAATTATTAGGAAAACCGGTTATTGCTGTGGTTAATTTTCCTCCGAAACAGATAGCAAATTTCAAATCGGAAGTGTTAACCCTAGGTGTTGCCGGTGGAAAGAAGGGCTGGTTATTAATTCAGCCTGAAAGAGAAGTAGAATTGGGGGTAAGGGTTGAATGACTGAGCAGAAACAAGAAGGAATTACTGTAAAGAAATCTGAAAATTTTGACGAATGGTATGTGCAGGTAATTCTGAAATCCGAGTTGGCAGACTACAGTTCAGTGTCAGGCTGTATGGTTTACAGGCCTGCTGCTTATGCCATATGGGAAATTATGCAGAAAGCCACGGATGAAGAGTTTAAAAAAATTGGCATCCAAAATGTTTACTTCCCGCTACTTATACCCGAAAGGCTTTTGAAGAAAGAAAAGGAGCATGTAGAGGGGTTTTCCCCGGAAGTTGCATGGGTGACACAAACCGGCGATACTAAATTGGGCGAACGTCTAGCAATCAGGCCTACATCAGAAACAATAATGTACGAAAGCTTTTCCAAATGGATAAGGTCATGGAGGGATTTGCCTTTAAAATTTAACCAATGGAATAATGTTCTGAGATGGGAGTTCAAGCACCCCATACCGTTTTTAAGAACAAGGGAATTTCTATGGAATGAGGGGCATACGGTTTTTGCAACTGAAGGGGATGCTGAAGCGGAGAGGGACCAAATTCTAAATATATACAAGAAAATCACAGAGGAATATCTGGCTTTGCCTGGCATGATGGGTAAGAAAACTGACAAGGAAAAATTCGCAGGCGCAGTAGAAAGCTATAGCATAGAGCATCTCCTGCCTGACGGGAGGGCTATACAAGGCCCGGATTTCCATAATGATGGTCAGAATTTTGCCAAAGCTTTTGATATAAGCTTCTTGGATAAAAATGGGAAAAAACAATATGCTTGGCAGAATACTTGGGCGATATCAACTAGGGAAATTGGCGTGATAGTTGCTGTGCATAGTGATGACAGAGGATTGGTCCTGCCCCCCAAAGTTGCACCTGTACAAGCTGTGATTGTGCCGATATTCGATGAGAAGAGCAAAAATTCTGTGTTAAGCGAAGCTAGGAAAATCGAACAGAAACTCAAAAAGAAATTCAGGGTTAATTTGGATGATAGGGAATATTATACTCCCGGATGGAAGTTTAGCGAATGGGAATTGAAGGGCGTACCTTTTAGGATAGAAATAGGTCCTAAGGATATAAAAAGTAAACAAGTAGTTTTGGTTAGAAGAGATATTTTAGAGAAGCATGCAGTGAAATTTGATGAATTGGAATCTGAAATAGGAAAAGCTTTGGAGGAGATGCAGGATAGTTTGTTCAAGAAGGCATCAGAATTTTTGAAAAAAAATACACGAAAAGTGAAAACTTATGATGAGCTTAAGGAAATTCTTGAAAATAAAAAGGGTATAGTGCAAACTGTCTGGTGCGGAGATAGCAGTTGCGAAGATAAAATAAAGGAAGAAACGAAAGCCAAGATAATCAGCGTTCCGTTCAATCAAAATAAGGTTGGTGGAAACTGCATTTACTGCAATAACAGAGGCAAAGTGATTGCGAATTTTGCAAGGTCTTATTAGTCGATTGCTCAACCAAAAGACATTTAAATTACTTAATATAATTAAAATTAACTGATTCTCGGTGTGTTATTTTGTCAATGTTTGAAGAAAAACCAGAAATAAGAAAAACAGGAACAACTACACTAGGAATGATATGTAGGGATGGTGTAGTGTTGGCTGCAGAGAAGAAATCTACTTTAGGCTATTTGATTGCCAGCAAGGAATCCGAGAAGATACTGCCTGTAGAAGAGCATGTTGCACTAACCATTGCCGGTGCAAGCGGCGATGCACAAGCATTAGCCAGATACTTGAAAGCTGAGCTGAAACTATTCTCAATTCAAAACCAAAGAAAGATTTCCGTGAAAGGCGCTGCGACATTATTGTCTAATATACTTCAAGGCGGCAGGTGGACTTACATGCCTTACATGGTTCAGTTGATTATCGCAGGCTATGACGAATCACCAGCAATCTATACGCTAGATGCAATAGGTTCTGTGGAGGAAGAGAAGAAATTCTTTTCAACCGGCTCAGGCTCGCCAATGGCTTTGGGTGTTTTGGAGGACGGGTTCAAAGATGGCATTTCTGCAGATGAAGCAAGCAAGCTCGCCTTGAGGGCCATAAGGGCTGCCATTGAAAGGGACATAGGCTCTGGTGGAAAGGCGATAGACGTAGCAGTTATAACTAAAGATGGCATAAAAATAACAAGGCACGACTTGGATAAGTTGGCGAAATAATAATTGACTATTTTCTGTGGACCTTATGGAAATTCTTGAAAAAGTAAAGTCTTTACTGCCTAAAGAAGCGATAAGCAGGGTTGAATTGGAGGGCTCGGAGATTATTGTTTATACTAAGGACAGGGAGTTCTTTCGGGCGCATGAGGAAACTGTCAGGGAAATTGTGGGCCAGATAAAAAAAAGAATCGAGGTAAGGCCTGAAAAAAGCTTGACGACAGACGAAGAAGCGACGAAAGAAATTATAAAGCAACTGGTTCCTGAAGAGGCAAAAGTAAAGAGCATCTACTTCGAGCCTGAGAGAAGTCTTGTCATAATCGTTGCAGCCAAACCCGGGTTGGTAATAGGCAGAGGCGGTGAGACATTCAGGAAAATCAGGGCAGAAACATTCTGGGTTCCTAGAATAGAGCGTGTTCCAGCTATAGAATCGAATGTTGTCGATGGAATAAGGAAGATGATGCACAGCGAATCTAAATGGAGAAAAGAGTTTTTGAACAGGATTGGGGAAAAGATTTTCGGCGAGACCAAAGCAAAGCGTGACTGGATTAGGATAATTGGGATGGGCGGATGGGGCGAGGTAGGAAGAAGCTGTACGTTGGTTGAAACACCCAAATCGAAAGTGATTCTAGATTGTGGAATCAAGGCTGGAGCAGCAAATGCTGAAGTGTATCCAATCTTCAACACCAAAGAATTTGATTACAGTGAACTGGATGCAATAATTGTTTCACACAGCCATCTTGATCATTGCGGTGCAATACCAATTTTGTACGAATACGGATATGACGGTCCTTTGTATATGACTACACCTACATTGGATCTTGCAACTCTACTTTGGTTGGATTATATTGATGTTATGCAAAAGGGAACAGACAAACCTTTGTTTACTGCCAAGGGTGTTAAGGAAGCTGTCAAGCATGCAATCACTCTGGAATATGGTGAAGTGTCTGACGTAGCTCCGGATGTGAGATTGACATTCCAGTCATCAGGCCACATACTCGGTAGCGCCTCCCCCCATTTGCACATCGGCGAGGGTTTGCACAACATTGTTTATGCTTTGGACCAAAAGTTCGGCAGGACTACTTTGCTGGATCCTGCTTTCACCGACTTCCAGAGGGTTGAGACTTTGATAATTGAATCGACATACGGTGGTAAAGACGATTTGATGCCTTTGAGGTCTGAGTCTGAAAGGCAGCTGATGGACATAGTAAACAAGACAATGGAGAGGAATGGGATAGTTTTGATTCCAAGTTTTTCTGTGGAAAGAGCGCAAGAGGTCATGGCAATCTTGGTCGAGCATGGACTGCAGCATAACGTGTATTTGGACGGGATGATTTGGGATGCCAACGGCATTTTTACTGCATACCCCGAATATCTTTCAAGAAACATACAAAAGAAAATCTTCAATGGGCAGGATCCGTTCTTGTCGCCTATTTTCAAAAGAGTGGCATCACAGCAGGAAAGGGAGAAGGTTTGGGAGGATAAGCCCTGCGTAGTAGTATCCACTTCTGGCATGCTCAACGGCGGTCCTGTATTACAACACCTACAGGCATTGGCAGAGGATTCCAGGAATACTTTGATTTTTGTCGGCTACCAAGGCGAAGGAACATTCGGGAGGAGGATACAAAAGGGATGGAGGGAAGTGCCGATAGGAACATCAAATGGGAAAACCGTAAGCATACCTTTGAACATGGAAATTTATACGGCTGATGGATTGAGCGGTCATTCTGACAGGAATCAGTTGCTTAGTTTCGTCAGCAGGCTAGGTTCAAGGCCCAGTAAAGTCATTTGTGTGCATGGCGAAGCTCAGAAGACTGTTGAATTGGCTAGGGCAATCAATAGAATTTTCAGGATAGAAGCCATAGCCCCGAAGAATTTGGAATCTATAAGGTTGAAGTAGCCCAACTACCAACTAGTTCAGTTTTGAAATTTAGATTCAACGTATTATTAACAGAATCGAACTTCTTTACTTCTATATACGAGTTGTATTGTCTAATGTAATTAAAGAATTCGCTGGTTGGAAATTCGGGGTCAATCGATTTGTTCAATAACATTGAGACCAAATAATCCACCAATTTATGTCCAGTTTTTTCATTCTTTAGAGCATGGGTTTTCTTTACATAAATCTTCTCTTTACCGATAAGTTCCAAAATACCTTGACTTTCTACTTTCATTTCACCTTTATCTTTTGGTATCTGTCTATAGAAATGAACCCCCATAGGTTTCCAAACTAATTTATTTTCGTTATCAACGCAGACAATTGGATAAGTACTAAATTTTTTATTTACTACTTTATATTGAAGTAAACACCAATTAAGTTGTGCAAATGCTCTACTTTGCATGCCAGAAAATCCTTTCTCATAGCTAACATCTGCTTGATAATATTCTCCATTCAATCTAACTATTTCTGGGGTTTTAGAATGCCAAAATATAGATCCTGTTATACTTAAGTAATTATTTTTTATTGCGGGTATCAAACTTTGGTATGAGGCTTCTACAAAATCTTCATCTTTAACAAGCTTTCTTCCTGTTTTTCGCAGAATGTCTGGCAAATGATTACATAATTCGGTAATTTTTTCTAAAGAACCTTCAACAGCTACAATTACATAATTTCCTTTTTCTACTATATCCTTTTTCGTAAGACCTAAATGACTGATAGGTGCCCCATCAAAATACCAGTATCTTTCATTTCTCATATGTATAGTATAGAATCTTTATTAAAGAAATTTTTAAGAACTGTAATTAGAATGGGAATCCCAACCCCAAATCGAATCTGTAAATTTCATACATGTCCTGGTTTACAACATTGACATAGGATGTCAGATGCCCTAATCTTAAATTGCCTAAACCACTTACATGTCTTTTGTCAGATGCTGAAAGAAGGAGCGATGCTAACAGTAATTTCTGATCATCATCCACTTTGCCAAGGTCTTTTGTAAAATCACTTATCCATGCAACATTGGATGATGTTCCATTAAGGATTACTACTGGCGTTGGATTGTCGGAATTGGCATAGTTTCCCTTTGATAATAAAACTTTAGATTTGTCCCTGTCTTTCGGATACAGCTTTACGCCTCCTTCCAGGAAATCTTTGAATTTATAGCCTTCCAAGAAAGCAATGCCAATCTTCACATTGCCATCAATATAACTCAGCAATAGGTTTTGCCCGTCTAGAGAAAACGTATCACCCGGAATTAATTTAATGTCAACACTCGGACTACCGCCAGTATCAAAGTATGCAGACTCTCCGCCGCAAGTCCAAAAACCAAAATCTTTTCCACGGATTCTGAAAACTCCCATATAGGTGTCAAGACTTGTGCAGGGATCCAAACTCGGTTCAATTGGAATAGGCGTTGTTGTTATGGTTCTGACAGGCATGGGCATATGATGGAAATACTTGTGGCTGGTGTAAATGGTGTCTGTAACCTTATCGGGCTTCATGAAAGAATCTTCCTTTTCCCCTCCTATGCCACAGCTGGGAGCGCCAAATAAATTACCGCATTTGTCAATTCCAAAAATTCCTTCTTGAACAACATCCAAATCACCCTTCAAACCCATGATTTCAATTATTCCATTTCCGCTTTTGAGATAATTTTTCAGATTCCTTTCAAAGTTTGTAAGATCTTTATTCCCCCATATCAGCAAGACATCAGAAGCAGAATATATGGGATCAAGTCCTGTGGAAACAACATCCAAATCCACATCCCTGTTGTTTACTCTTATCTTTCCTATCCAGGAAATCAATGCGTTCTTTTGTTCTTCCGTGCAATCGCATGCGATGGTTACCACAGGCTTCACGGTTCCTGATGTGCCTGACCAGTGGACTAAATTCGTTGATTTGGTTGGCACTGCCTTGTCCAAAAACGCTCTCAAAGAATTGTCATCGAAAGAAAATCGATACAAATCTCCTGTTCTATCCAAAGTCAATGTAAGATCCCTGCCTTTGAGCGAAATGAACGCATCTCCCCAGCGGTTCTGGTAGGAAAATCCTGGAAAGAATACACCATACGCCACAATAAGCATGGCTATTACAACAATCATTTCCAAAATTGTGACGAAAGCTTTTTGTTTCATTTATCCCACACATTTATTGATAATTCTGCAAATGCCCCGTCATCAAATGCAACTATCCGTGTTATATTAACGCGGGTTTTTACAGACACTTCTTGAGGCGAGCATAAGGCAACACTCTGGGCAGGCGCACTGCTTTTATCGGTTAATTGGAGCAGAAAGCCATCTTTGATATCCATCAATTCAATAACTTTTTTATAGTCTGAATCATCTGGCGCCGAATTGCACAGGCCATTGAAAGCCTTTGCCTTGGCGCGTGATATTAAGTTTGTTTTGTTGGCTGTTTCATCAGCCAGGCCCAATCTTTTTGCATTTGGCATATCTGTATGCCAATTTCCTGGATGGCCCGCATCATTGATTAAAATTTGTGAAATTTGATAGGCCTCCGACCTCAATCGTTGGACGTTTACTTCATCCGAATAAAAAGGCAAAAGGGTTATCAGCCTGAAAAATAAAGAGGAAACAAAAATCACAAATACAATTAGCGAAAAATAAAAGTCGTACGAAAGTTGGGCTTTCATTTTTCAGACTCCCATAAGCTTCAGTTTGACTAGAATGCTGAACGACCCCATAGTTATTCCAACTAAAATCAAACTATGCTTCAGTCCAGCTATAATAGAATTTTCACTGATCTGCCCGGCAACCAGGCCTGAGAATAATGATTGTACCAGTGCCATGTAGAAGAACAATGAGGTATAGTAGGACGCAGCAGTGCTGGGATTTATAGAGAAGTAAATTTGGGATGTCCCTTCAAACAGTCCGCATACATTGCAGGTGAAACCAGCACAGGAATCGCAAGGATTAGCCAAGCCTATGCCCCCCCCAACCAAAGATTCGCTGGAAACTTGGAATATGGGAATCAGCAGCCTGTTTATCATAACAACGATTACTATAAAAATCATGGAAATGGCGTACATGAGAACAACATACTGGTCCAGCAAACTTTTCTTCTCCTTTTCAGAGTCCTGTAACAGTGTTGCATTGTCAGCTACCGATTCCAACGTAGAGACAACATCTCCGCCGGAAACAAAGGATTCCCTGATTATCTTGATGGATGTGTAGAGCCTTTTACTGTTTTTAAGCCTTGTTGCAAATTGGTTTAGAGCTTTATCCAGAGGTATGCCCCATGTTAGCTGGTGTGCAACCTTCTTTACTTCTTCAGACAGTTTTCCATAGTTTATTTTACTCGACGCAATTATCGTTTTATGGAATGCAATGCCCGAACGTAAATTCTCTATAAGGTCCCTCAAAAATAGCGGGAACTTTTCCTCCATTTCCTTCAGGTCTCTGTAGCTTTGATACGAGATGAAGAATTGTGGTGTTGCAATGACGAAAGTAGACAAAATAATTGCATTTCCAACTATACCTATGTCACGGGTTAGCGACGATAGTGATATCAATGCAGAAGACACGAGCGTTGAGATTAACAGAAACCTCAATCTTCTTGACAGCTTGATTTTGATTTTACTCACCGCCAGGCGTTGACGTACGTATAATGAATATAAAAGCTACTGATATCAACGGCAATAAAATGAAGATTAAGAAGAATTGCAGGAAAATCACATTTCCCTGCGCCCCGCCTATCCCAGCGATTATTGCAGTCAGAATCGTAAAGAATATGGTCCCAAGCACGACACTTGTTAGGTAAAGTTCTATATATATAGTTAGGGTATGGGAAAATTCATAAATATTTCTTCTGTATTCCGCCATAAATGTCGCAGACTTTTCCCTCAAGTAGATGTTTAAGTCCCCACCAGCTCTGAATACAGATAAAATCCCCCAGAGCAATTCTGTAAGCTTCTTCGACGGCGTTCTTTCCATCTGCCTTTCTATGGCAGTGTCCAAGTCCAGCCCAAAAGCCTTGATGTCATTGACCATCTCCGCCGTTTCTTTGGCCACTTCCCCGTATCCGCTGAACTTCGAGAAAATTTCAAAAGCCTTGTGCAATGGAAGCCTGGAGCCAGCGACCGTTGAAAGATAAATGGATGCGAACGGCAGGTTGTTGTCTATTTTTTTCGCCTTGCTTTGCATTACAAATTTCGGATAATTTATCGCAACGGTAAAAGTTGCCATGGAAATTATCAGGGATATTGTAACAGATGTGATGAATGCAAATAGAAATTCTTGGACCAGATAAGCCAAAATAAACGACAATGCTGGTAAAATTATCAGGAAAATCAAAAATGATTTTAAAAGCGTTTTACTTATGTATTCCTGAGCCGAAACCTTAATCTTAGATTTTTTCAAATCGGATTTCAAATCCGTCAGGTAATAAGCTATGGTTTCGCTAATCGGTCCGAATAAAATGAAGGATAACCGGGAGTAAAAACCCATTTAATCTTCACCCATTACAGCCGCTAATACACGCTTAGGATTGGCATAATACATGTCTATGACTTCATGCACACTTTTGTAGTTTGTTATGCCTTTCTCTTGCATCCAGCTTAGAACCGATGACCTCCTTTCCAATTCATCGACAAGATCTTGGGGCTTCAACCCAGCAGACTCAGATATCTTTTGCAAAAGTATGCTCTTGCCTGCCACCTGGAACACATCAGCCGAATGATCCCATTTGAAAACTTGGTTTACAACAGGTTCTGATGCATCTGCATCAAATCTGACCATTTCCAGAACCTCGTTCACTTTCCTGACATATCTGTTCTTATGCCTCAGTCTCAGGAGAAATACTATTATATCCAAACTGCCCATCAAGGTTTTTGGCAGAGATATAGGCTGCGTTACCAGTCTGTCTACCAACTTACCCAAGTTTTCAGCATGTATAGTTGCCAATGAAGGATGACCGGTTGCCATTTGCTGGAATAAAATATACGCTTCTTTACCTCTTACCTCACCTACAATTATGTAATCTGGTCTTTGCCTCATACTTTCCCTCAGCAAGTCGAACATATCAACCTCTCCTGTCTTGCCAGTTTCTGTGGAGATGGGTGTCCTTGCAACAGTTGGCACCCAGTGCGAATGCGGCAGCCTTAGTTCTGCCGTGTCTTCTATTGAAATGATTTTCTTCTCAGGTCTTATGAACAAAGACAATACATTCAGCAGACTTGTTTTACCGCTTGCTGTCCCCCCCGAAACCAAAATACTTCTGCCAAACTCAACAGCCAGCCATAGGTAAGCCAATGCTCTTGCGTCGATTGTACCGTAGTTCAGAAGATGCACCGGAGTCAAGGGTTCG
>Ga0213870_1000616_pt1 | contig 16539 bp, 21 predicted proteins | sample WICALVC2017_Meta_FD_160119 | JGI IMG/M metagenome (GOLD analysis project Ga0213870, IMG submission 160119) | Freshwater microbial communities from subterranean cave lake in Wind Cave National Park, South Dakota, United States - WICALVC2017 | ecosystem: Environmental > Aquatic > Deep subsurface >... | reverse complement strand
GCGCGAGGGCACCGAGCAGCAAACCGGCGCGGTCATCAAAATCAAAGAAGCATGGCGCAGAACGCCGCACCACTATCGCTGGGTCAATGAGGGCGGCGGCAAGTGGGTTCTCAAAAAGTTTCCATTCGCCGTTTTCGCCGAGATTGACACCACGGACTCTGATTCGTGGAAGCGAGAGGTGGAGAATTGCGCCAGGCGACTCCTCACGCGGTAATTCCCAACAAAGGGCGACTGAAGCGAAAGCAGAGGCCGCCCTTTCTTTTTGTTCAATTTTGGGATAAATTGTATTCATAATTGTCGCGCGCGAATTTCCGCGAAGCGAGGCGAACCCTTCAAACTTGCAATTTCCTATGTGGTGCAGTATTCTTGAATTAGTCCGAACCGCTTTCGCCGCCGAAGGCGGCGTGGGTGGCAGGCAGAAATCCGAGCGGCTCCGCTGCGCACACTCCAAACTGCCAAAGAACCTGAAAACAAATCGGTCCCGACTTTGTCGAGGATCCTCGATGGCTCTGCCATCGGGGCTCGAACCATATTTTGGAAGGGTAAAAGAAGTTTGTTCATAATGAACCAAAAGGGATTTATAAATATCATAATAATCGCGGTCGTTGTCTTTTTCGTCGGCACAGGAGCATATTTTGTTTTGAATCGGCAAACGCCATCCACTCCAACGCCAACCCCCAAAATACCAGCATCTGGACCGATTACAATTAATGGTGAAATTACGTGTTTGCCTAAGAGCGGCTCGGCTCAACAAACTCTGGAATGCGCCATTGGACTAAAGGGGTTGGATGGTAGGCATTATGGATTAAAAAATCTTTTTGAGCATGACCCAGACTATAAGTTTTCTGCAATGGGATTGCAGGTTGAGGTTGTAGGTATCTTGAGTGTAGAAGAAATGCGTGGCCCGGACGGCAACAAATACGACATTGCCGGCGTTATTACCATTACTTCTATAAAAGAAGACCTTAAGGGGCAAGAAATAATACTGCGAGAAGGGCAAAGAGAAAATTCCTTTTTATTGTCGAAAATTTACTCCGACCGTGTTGAAGGATTGAATTATTGGGAATACCCGGTAGCCACTGGCCAGGGGCATCCTGTAACTCTGCGCATTGGTGAAGTGGTAAGTAATGGCTGTACCGTCCGGCTTACACTTATTCGTATTGAGGGAAACGCTGCAATATTTTCCAAACAAACGGATTTCAATCGCCCATGCCCAATATGCCTTGCTGGTGGCACTCTCATTGATACACCTTCGGGATTAGTACCAGTAAAAGATTTACAAGTTAGCACGTCAGTTTGGACCACGGACAAAACTGGTCAACGCGTATCCGGTGTCATAATCAAAACCTCAAAAGTGCCAGTACCACCAACACATCAAATGGTTCACTTGGTTCTTAATGACGGCAGAGAATTATTTGTTTCTCCCGGACACCCGACCATTGATGGCCGCACCGTTGGCGACCTCGTATCTGGCGAAGTATACGATGGCGCTATCATTGTAGGTACTGCACATGTTTCTTACGGCGATGGTGCGACATACGATTTACTGCCATCCGGCGATACGGGATTCTATTGGGCCAATGGTATTCTCATCGGTAGCACGCTACGCTAAAAAGCCGCCAAAGAAAAACTTGAAATCGTTCTTTCCGCTCCGGTTCCCGCCTATCGGTCGGGCAGGCAAGGCGAGGCGGGCCCCGCACAAATCCCTTCGGGATTATGCGGGGTAAACTCCAGGGGGCTAAGGGGAATTTTTACCCCGCACTTCGAGCGAAGCGAGATAGTTGCGGGGCCGCCCGCCGAGCCCAGAGAGTTCCGTTCAAAGTAGGTTCGCGCAAAGTGTATAATTACAGCATTTGTAGTTTGGGCGCATAGCTCAATTGGTCAGAGCGCGTCGTTTACACCGACGAGGTTTCCTGGTTCGAGTCCAGGTGCGCCCATAAAAACCAATACGCCACCCGGGTGGCGTATTGGATATCTTTAGCTGTCTATGAACTATTTGGTTAAACTCCTCTCCAAAAAAGAAGTGGCCGAAAAAACAACGGCCTTCTTTTTTGAGAAACCCAAAAACCGGAGCACTCAAAGCACTTTGAGTGCTCGGCCGAGCTCTCAACGCATTGAGAGCTCTGGTTTCAAATTTATGCCTGGCCAGTTCATTGAAGTGACGCTGAACAATCAAACTTATCCTTTCTCCATTGCCTCTTCGCCAAAAGAAAAAGAACTTATGATAACAACCAGGATGAGGCCGTCGAAATTCAAGAAAGCCCTCAAGAATTTTAAAATCGGAACAAAAGTGAAAATAGAGGGACCATTCGGACAATTCGTCTTACATAAAAATACGAAAATCCCGGCTGTCTTTTTAGCCGGCGGAATCGGCATTACACCCTTTCGCTCAATGCTCAAAAATGAGTCAAACCGCAAAATAACTCTTTTTTATTCAAACAAAAAAACAAAAGATGCGGCTTTTTTGGAAGAACTTAAAAAAATAGAGAATAAGAGCTTTAAACTGGTCGCGATAATGACCAGGGAGGGCGGCAAATACATAAGCCCGAAAGTACTCAAAGAAAATGTAAAGAACTGGCAAAAAGCAATCTATTACGCTGTCGGTTCAACCGGATTTGTTCAGTCAATGGCTGATATGCTTTCGGAAATGAAAATTAAGCCGGAACAAATCAAAACTGAAAATTTTTCGGGATACTAAAATTAGAAGTTAGACATTAGAAATTAGAAATTATAAAATGATATATGCCTAAATACACTCTTCCGCCATTGCCATATTCCTATGACGCGCTTGAGCCCTACATTGACGCCAAAACAATGGAAATTCACCACACCAAGCATCACCAAACCTACGTGGACAAACTTAACGCCGCCCTGGAAAAACATCCGGAGTTTTTCGAAAGACCGCTTGAAGAACTGCTGAAAGACCCGAATCAAGTCCCCGAAGACATCCGCCAAGCCGTTATAAATCATGGCGGCGGGCATCATAATCACAGCTTGTTTTGGACAATTATGGGACCAGATTCTGGCGGCGAACCAAGCGGCGCCTTAGCCGAAGAAATAAATCAGATATTCGGCGGTTTTGAAAAATTCAAAGAACAATTTACCAATGCCGCACTGGGTATTTTTGGAAGCGGCTGGGCCTGGCTGGATATTTATCAAGGAAAGTTGAGAATCTGCACCACTGCCAATCAGAACTCTCTTTTAACGGAGAATAAAATTCCGATTTTGGGAATAGATATGTGGGAACATAGTTTTTATCTGTTAAGACAAAATAGAAAAAACGAATATGTAGATGCTTGGTGGAACGTAGTTAACTGGCCACAAGTTGAAAAAAACTATAAAGAAGCAATCAGTTCATAAACCATTATTTAACCAACGTTTAACGTAGGGTACTTTCTCTTTTTTCAACTTTGTAGTATCTATATTTTCAAGAAATTTTCTTATATACTCTTTTTTATAAATTCTCAAATGATAAGCTTTCTTTCTTTTAAATCCGTCTTTCCCTATAAATGATTTTTGGATTGAGTAGTTTGCTTGTATATTTAAATAGTATTTAAGTAATCTCCGAACTAACTCTAAAATTTTATAGTTAGTATTGGTTATATCTAAACAAATCTTTGGAGTTTTTCTTACTTTTTCCTTGATAATCTTTACACATCCTTCGGCATCAAAAAACCCTTCAATAAATAGTATTGCGGATTTTTTACCATTCCGTTCAATTAATGACTCCAAGTAACTCAAATCTTCTCTAACCTTTTTGAATAAAGAATATAATTTATAGTTATTAGATCTAACAACCCAAATCCTTTGACCGCGGTTAGGATATGATTTGGTTTTAGTATTTATACATAGATTGACCGCATCGGCGTATTTTGTAGTAAAGTTATTATCTCCTGAAAGAATAATGTAGTAACTAGTGATTTCCCATCTGTAAAGACAACCATCTCCCAATAAAGCACCTAGAACATAAAATAAATCTGGTTTGATTTTTAATTCTCCTTTTCTGCCCCACGGTTTATATTTTCCAGAATACCACTGACTTAAAGTTACTTTATTAATACCGAATTTGTTATGAATTCTACCCACTATCTCCTGTTCAGAAGTATTTTGAACTTTAAATTCCTGAAGCAAATCAAAAGCCTTTAACCTTAGCTCATGATTAGTTCTGATATTTCCTTCCATTTGATTCTATTATATCATTAATCTAACGGATATAATATTAAAAAATGACAGCTCAATTTAAAAAATTTCTTATCGGTCTTTTCGCTTTTGGGTTAGGAATAATAACTCTTGTCTTGCTCGTGTTTTTTGCCATACCAGAAGATTCTGGATTAGCAGGGCTAGGATTTATTTTTTTCTATTTTTCTTTTTCAATCGGTGGCATGTTTATTTATTACATTCTACTTAAAAGAATATTTTTTAGAGGAGCAGTAGATCAAATTCAGCCACAAGTATCAGCAACAAATAAAACCCGTTTGATAATCATCGGTATCTTGGCCGCCTTAATTCAAACGCCCGTACTTTCTTTAATAGCATTTCTTCTTGGCGGCTCTAACATAGATTTTATTCCCGTACTGGGGCTACCTCTTAGCATGATCGGTTTTTTCTTATTTCCTTATATACTTACCAGACCATCGAGTTTGTCAAAACGTTTGCTGTTTTCCGTGTCGTATTTCTTTCTGCCTCTTATTATTGGTATTCTTATTGCATTATCATCGGTATAATCTATATAAAAATGTCTGACCATATGCTTCATGATGAAAAGTTAAAGGATTTGGAAGAAAAAGCGATGAAAGCCCGTGAGCTTTTGATTGAAGAATTGGTTGAGGCCGGCTCGGGACATACGGCCGGGCCGTTAGGGATGGCCGACATTTTCACGGCCCTGTATTTCCATGTTTTAAACCACGAGCCTAAAAATCCGGGATGGCCGGAAAGGGACCGGCTGATTTTATCCAACGGCCACATCTGCCCGATTCGCTACGCGGTAATGGCCATGGCCGGCTATTTCCCGCTCAAAGAACTAAAGACCTTGAGAAAATACGGAACCCGGCTTCAGGGCCATCCGGAACGGGAACGGTTGCCGGGCGTGGAAACCACATCAGGTCCTTTGGGCTCCGGACTTGGCCAGGCCTCGGGTTATGCTTATGCCGCCAGAATGGATAAAAAGCAGTTCCGCGTCTATTGCATTATGTCTGACGGCGAACAAGAAGCCGGCAACACCTGGGAATCGGCGCTCTTTGCCGGAAAATACAAATTGAGCAATCTGACCGCGATTATCGACCGGAATAACATCCAGATTGACGGGATGACCGAAGATATAATGCCTCTTGAACCGCTGAAAGCGAAATACGAAGCGTTCAACTGGCATGTTTTGGAAGTTGACGGCCATAACATCAGAGAATTTGTTGACGCCGTAGAACAAGCTAAGGTCGTAGTTGAAAAACCCACCGTGATTATCAGCCACACCATTCCCGGAAAAGGCGTGCCGGACATTGAAGGCGACTATCTGTGGCATGGCATCCCGCCAAAACCGGATGAAGCCAAACACTTCATCAACGACATCCGAACTCTCAAGGGAAAAATTAAATCAGAACACGAATAGAACTCTGGATTTTTTTTAAAAAAAGTGTTAAATAAAATTACTGCCGACCTAGCTCAACGGCAGAGCAATCGATTCGTAATCGATAGGTTCCGGGTTCAAGTCCCGGGGTCGGCTTAGAAAATTTGCCGCGGTAACTTAATGGAAAAGTAGGTGCCTGAAGAGCATCAAAAGGCAGTTCGATTCTGCCCCGCGGCACATAAATTGCGGGCGTATCACAGTGGCAGTGAACGTGCTTGCCAAGCACGGTACGAGGGTTCGATTCCCTTCGCCCGCTCCAAGACCAAAATGCTCTTCGTTTTCCGGAAAATGAGGACGGCGATACATCACCGGGTTGAGAACAACAAGCCGGGCCTTTACGTTTATCTGCTTTTCCCGATGGCGGTCGCTTTTCTAGCCACTTTCACAATTTCAAGAATGATAAGCTATTTCTGGCCCTGGCTTTATCTGCCCATCCTGCCTGATGTCAGAGTCCATCATTTCGCCTACGGATTTTTCGTTTTGGCCGCTTCCGGGTATCTGGCTTTGCTTTTTGACGATGCCCGGGCAAAATATCTGATTTCAATGCTTCACGGAACCGGCCTTGGTTTGGCTTTTGACGAATTGGGAATGTGGCTCCGGCTCAAGGACGACGACCCGACCCGCTGGAGTTATGACGGCTTTTTCATCTTTTTGGGACTCTTCCTGCTTATTGTTTCGGCTAAGCCGGGCGTAAAAACCCTAAAAATCCTGTGGCCGTTTAAAAATGGCAAAACTTGACCCCGCACCTTTTCTGGATAAATTATGTTCTACGTCTATTTATTGAAAAGCGAGAAAAACAAGAAATTGTATATTGGCATAACAACTGATCTTCTTAAACGAGTAAGAGAACATAATTTATCCAGAAAAGGTGCGGGGTTGACATTATGGTTACACCATGCTAACCTTATAACATAACGCGCTAAGGCGCGGTTTTTATTGAAAAATGGCTTGATATAAGCCGTTTTTTATTACCATGATTACTAAAAAATCACTTATTTCGGGATTTTTGGCAGTTGGCTTCGCGGTTATGCCGTTTAGCGCCCAAGCCGGGTTTTTGGACTTTTTAGACCCTCTTGGAATCAATAAGATTTTTGCCAGGGCCCCGCTTGGCGCGGCCAAGGCCAAAAATGACAGCGAATCCGTTCTTGGAGAAGGCCAGGACTATTTCGGCTTCTCTCTAATCCAAAACGACAGCGTTATGGCGACTAGACCCGTATTGACTCCCAAAACCTATAAACCGAAAAGGTCCTACACGGTTTCGGCCACTGCCTATTCTTCAACGCCTGAACAGACCGACCACACGCCCTTTATTACCGCTTCGGGAATCCATGTCCGGGACGGAGTGGCGGCTGCCAACTTCCTGCCTTTCGGCACGGTCTTTAAAATTCCAGAAATTTTCGGAGATAAAATCTTCGTGGTTGAAGACCGGATGAACAGGCGCTACTGGCTCAATATCGACATCTGGTTCCCGGAAAAAGAACTGGCCAAGGAATTCGGCCGAAGAACCGTAAAGATAGAAATCGTCTCATAATCAGAAAAAGCAAAAATCCGGTTGAGTTCCAGCCGGATTTTTGTTAGGATTCTCTAATTACAAGCCCCCATAGCTCAATGGACAGAGTATTGGTCTTCGGAACCAAGGATGGCGGTTCGAGTCCGTCTGGGGGCGAATGGTGCTCATAGCTTAATGGTAAAGCTCCGCTCTGTGGCAGCGGTTAAGAGAGTTCGATTCTCTCTGGGCACCCAAATCTTTTCAACAATTCTCTTTGCCGGAAAACTTTTGTATTCTTAAACAAACAGTCGCCAATCAATGTTCAACTCAATTAAAACCTCTAATCTGTTCCTGCGGCTCGGACTGGCTTTTGTTTTTTTATGGTTCGGGGTTGATAAATTCATCCATCCCGACTACTGGATTAACGCCTGGCTCCCTCTTTGGCTCCAGGGAATCCTAACCAGGTTCGGCATCGGCAACCTTAATTTCATCTACGCCAACGGCATTTTTGAAGTGGTTATCGGCCTTGGTTTTGTCTTTAACATTTTCGTAAAACTGCTTGCCCTCCTGACGGTTCTATTTCTTCTTTTTGTGCTCATCTCGTTCGGTTTGAATGAAGTTACCATCCGCGACGTCGGTCTTATCGGCGCGGCCCTGGCTTTGCTTTTCTGGAACGGCAGGAAGAGGTCTTAATGAGGTTCTTTGATTCTCATTGTCATCCGCAATTCCCGCAGTACGAATCCGACCGGGACGAAATGCTCGAACGCGCCCTCAAAGGGGGTGTTTTTCTGCTCTGCGTCGGAACCGATTTAAAGACCTCGCAACAAGCGATTGAATTGGCTCAAAAATACGAAAGGATATGGGCGGCGGCGGGACTGCACCCAACAGACGTGAATAACGAATTAGGAATTATGAATTATGAAGAATTAATAAACAAAGATAAAATTGTGGCTATAGGAGAAGTCGGCTTGGATTATTATAGAATTAAGAACTCTGAATCACAAATTAAGCAAAGAGAAATTTTTGAAAAATTCCTAGACCTCGCAATTAAGTACGATAAACCAGTCATTTTGCATTGCCGGGAAGCCCATCAAGACATGTTAAAAATCCTTAATTCCAGATTCGTAATTCCTAATTCTAATCTGCAAGGCGTCATCCATTCTTTCACCGGCACCGTGGAAGAAGCCGGAAAATATATGGATTTGGGATTCTGCCTGGGTTTCAACGGAATTATCACTTTTACTAATCAATATGACGAATCGGTCAGGTACGCTCCTCTTGAAAAAATACTTCTTGAGACCGACGCGCCTTTTCTAGCGCCGGTTCCGTTCAGAGGAAAAAGAAATGAACCGCTCTACGTAAAGCAGGTGGCCGAAAAAATTGCCGAGTTGAAAGGTTTAGGATACAATCAGGTCGCCGAAAAAACATTTGAAAACACAAAAGAGCTATTTGGTATAAAAATTTAGCCCCTCCAATATTAAAGCACGTGTTCTATAATTGGAGTTCTGAAATGCCCAAAGAAATTTATCTGGACAACGCAGCCACCACGCCCGCTGACCCAAGGGTTTTAAAAGCGATGGAGCCCTACTGGTCAAAAATCTACGGCAATCCGTTATCCTTTAACGATGCCGGGCGAACGGCGAAAAAAGCAATGGACCAGGCCCGAAAAAAAATCGCCCGTCTTTTAGGCGCCAAGGTTCAGGAAATAATCTTTACTTCTTCGGCCACCGAATCAAACAACCTCGCAACTCAAGGAATTGCGAGGAATTTTCAATTTTCAATTTTCAATTTTCAATCAAATTTCAAAATTAAAAATATCAAACCCCGCATTATAACCACGAAAGCGGAACACCACTCGGTTTTAGAACCAGTCAAACAGCTTGAAAAAAACGGCTTTGACGTAACCTATCTAAAAGTCAATAAAGAAGGGCTGATTAATCTGGATGACCTTAAAAACTCTCTGCGTCAAGAAACTGTTTTGGTTTCAATAATCTACGCCAACAACGAAATCGGAAGCATTCAACCGCTTAAAAAAATAGCTAAAATCATTAAAGAATTTAGAAATTCGAAATTGCTCGTCGAAGGTTCCCGTGCGAAGCCGGGAATCGCTGTAGAAATTAGAAATTCTCAATATCCATATTTTCACACCGATGCCGCCCAAGCCGCGGCTTATCTTGATATGAACGTAAATAATTTAGGGGTTGACCTGCTTACCGCATCAAGTTCAAAGATTTACGGCCCCAAAGGGGTCGCCGCCCTGTATGTCAGGCAGGGAACGGAGATTGAACCCCTGATTTTTGGCGGCGGCCAGGAATTCGGCTTAAGAGCCGCGACTCCGGCCGTGCCTTTAATTGTCGGCTTTGCCAAAGCCCTGGAACTGACAAATAACAAAAAACAAATAACAAATAACAAATTAAAAAAACTAAGAGAAAATTTTATCGGTAAGTTGAAAAAAATACTGCCGGCGGTAAAAATAAACGGCCCGGAAAATCCTTTTGAACGGGTGCCGGGCATAATTAATATGACTTTCCCGGGCATTGAAAACGAACAATTGCTTTTGTATTTGGACAAATACGGCATCCGGGCTTCGGCCGGCTCGGCCTGCGCCTCTCATGAAATGGAACCATCCCACGCGCTTATCGCCCTCGGCCTCTCAAAAGACGAAGCCCGCTCCAGCATCCGCTTTTCATTGGGCAAACAAACGACTAAAGCCGACCTGGAGCATGTTTTAAAAATCCTGCCAAAAGTGGTAAAAAATATAGAGGGACTTTATCCGAAGGAATTAAAAAAGAATTATTATCTTTAGGTCTTACCTACTTTCTAACTTCTAATTACTAATTTCTAATTAAAATGGGAGGACTGATTAAACTTATTTTCTCACTGATTCTAATAAGTGGCGTCGCGGTTTACGGCGGCGATATTTGGAGCGGAGTAAAAGACAGAGTCAATCAATTCACAAACCCGGAACTTCAGCGGGCCAATATTTTTGACTCTTTTAAAAACAAACTCGGTCAGGTTGAAAGTATAATGAAAGAAGTCAATGAAAATATTGATAATCCCGATTTTGACAAAAAAACAAAACTGGAAGAAGCGGCTAAGTTAATCAGGGAATCAAAAGACGATTTTCAAAAAATAGAGGACTCCGGCGAAACCATCGTTGAAAAAACGATTGAGGCCGCGAGAGACCTGAAAGAAGGAGTTCAGTCCCTGATTACCGGAGAAACAAAAAACGATTCTCAAGAGTGTCAGTGTTCTCAATAAACGGCTCAACGCGTTGAGCCGTTTATTTTTGGTCCGAGATACTGAACGTAGCGCGAACCCATTTCGAGAAAAATTCCTGACCTGTCCGCTCGGGCGGCGCGGGAAGGAAAGGGGTGTGGAGGGGAAAGGGATTCCCGCGCCGCCCTCGCTTCGGGAAAATCGCGCGCCGGATTTTGAACATTGAAAAATTACTGGAAGAAAAATAGATGATAGTGAAATTATATCAGTTTTTCCTCCCGTTCACAAGCCAAAAGAAAAGCTCTGACACCAGGAAGATGTCAGAGCAGTTGAAACGCTTTGCGCGGCTCGCCAAAAACATCGAGGGTTGCCCTGACAGCGTTTTCGGCAGCGCGGCGGAGTTTTCGAGGATTCCTTGTGAGCAATCCGACATTGTCGGAAGCCCAAATGATCCCCTTGTTCACTCCGTCGAGCGATGAGAAAAACTGCAGGCTTTCGTACCATCGTTTGTGGCGCGACAGCCACAATTCCCGAAGTCTCGGCGAAGTTTCGCGCAAGAAGAAAGAACTACAGACTTTTTCAGTGAGAGACGGTGCGCGAGCTTCGCCTTTCCCGCGTGGGTAGTTAGTAATAACAAGAATGTCAGTCGACTCGAACGCTTCCGTCACCACTCTTATGGGAAAAGGATGCGCACCTCCATCAACATACATTTGGCCGTTCACCTCTACGGACTTGTTATACAGACCAGGTACCGCCATTGATGCTTTAAGAGCTGCGATTGGGTCTGGTTGCGCCATCTTTACGTCAAGAAGCGTTAGTGATTCACTTTGAAGGTTCGTCGCTCCAACGAAGAACCTCGAACGTGACGCACAGACTGCCTCGACATTGAGCGCTTTCCTTTCTCGCAGTATGTACTCCACGAAATCCACATCTACGACTGGCCTCCGGAAGTATTTGATGAATCGGGGCGGTAAATCCCGGTAGTAGATTGAAGTGCCGAGAAGAGTTTGTTCCAATCCACCCAAAAAGTATGCACCGATTCCGGCGCCGGTTGAAATCCCGACGACGACATCAAACACCTCCCCAAAACCGAGCAGGTGAAAAGCAATCACGGAGCCAGCACCACTGACACCTCTCATGCCACCACTAAGGATGATGAGAACAGGACGGATTTTCTCGTGTTCTTTATTGCCAGTCCGTAGCAGTTCACGTTTCAGGAACAAGTTTTGAATGAGCTGGGAACCTCTTGTGAATTCCATCATACCCTCCTTTCTGTGCGATTTCTATTAAATAAAAGTACATCAAAAGTCGGTATTTGTCAAAACAAAAACAGAACTATCTTAATGAATTTCTGTTTTTACAAAACTATTCAATCCGGCGCGCGATTTTCCCGAAGCGAGGGCGGCGCGGGAATTCCTTTCCCCTCCACACCCCTTTCCTTCCCGCGCCGCCCGAGCGGACAGGTCAGGAATTTTTCTCGAAATGGGTTCGCGCTACGTTCAGTATCTCGGACCAAAAATAAACGGCTCAACGCGTTGAGCCGTTTATTTTTGGTCCCTCCACCTGGACTCGAACCAGGATATACGGATTAAGAGTCCGTTGTTCTTCCTTTGAACTATGGAGGGTTTTTCAAATGCAGAATACTTAAGATAGTTCGAACGCATTTCGCCGCCGCAGGCGGCGAGGAAAGCCCCCCGCAAAAAATCCGAAATGCGGCGGCTCGTACTGAGCGAAGTCGAAGTGAGCCGCACCGATGACAATTTCAAGTTTTTCGGTTCAGCGTTCTGAACTACTGAAATTCTAACGAATTTCAGTTTTGGCGGCAAATTCTTTGTTCTTTCAAATTCAAAAAAAGAGGGCCGGCGCAAGAAGTCTGCGCGCGGCCCATGTGTCGGGAGCGTAGAGGATGCTCATATCCTCTTCAGCTCCCACTGATGTCCGCACTTTGTGCACTTGAAGTTCGCATCCACACGACCGGCGACGACGGTACTCGGCTTGTGGTTCTCCATCTTGCCGGTGAGAGTAGCGCACTCGGTACAGAGGTAGTGGTTGCGCTTGACGAGATTCCCTTTGAGGTCCCGAATCTCCAAAACCTTTCGTGGTTGAAACGCGACCCGGAACTCAGCAGAGCCGGGCATCTTCACCTCGACGCCACCACTAGGAAAGAACGATGCCTCCCCCTTGCGAATCTTAACGAAACGGACACTCCGCTCATTGAGTCGCTCTCGGCCGATCTCGACATTCAGGGTTTGATACCTAATCCAGTCTCGCACCCTAGTCCCCGGCTCCAAGAGAAGTTTGATACCGTTTCTCATCTCCGCTCACCTCCTTTCTGAATGTCTTGTGATGTAGGAACGGAAGACGCCTCCACATAGTATGTACCCTGGTAGTGACAGCCTTCCACAGGACAAACCATAATAAAGATGTTGCTATCGCTCGGCCCTCCGCGGTATTCCATCGGCGCACCGCATTCCGGACACTTCATCGCGGGAATCTCCGACATGTTCGTTTACCTCTTTTTCAGTTGGAAAGTTGCCGGGAAACTCTATGAGTAATGTATCAAGAAAACCAAGAAATTACAAGCGAAAACGGAAACCATTTCTAGTTTCCGTTTTCGGAAAAATCAGTATGAAAAAATTTTCTTTTCCCAAAAATATGGTTCGAGCCGATGTTTTTCGTCAGGTTCTTTGGCAGTTTTTATCGGTGCGGCTCCGCCGCATTTCGGATTTTTCGCGAGGGGCTTTCCTCGCCCCGCCACGGCGGGGCGAAAACGGTTCGCACTATTTCAAGAATACTGCACACTTTAGAAAAGCGCAAGTCAGAGGAAGCCGCCTCGCTTCGCTCGGCGGCCATTTCGTATTGAATTTTAGGGGCAAAAACGAATTGGCGGTTTCGTTTGGGGGACGGAAAAATTTTTAATCAACTTGGAAACCCAGAAAATGGCCCTAAATATGGGCATTTTTGATGGTTTCCTGTTTGGCTTGACAGAACTATAGCAGTATGCTATACTATAGGCAGATGCTTGAGGATTGGCCTTGAGCACGAAACCCGCAAGATGCCTAAAAGGAGGCGCACGATGGGTACCAGCAAGCTCTCTCACACTCTGATCGATCTCGGCTTCTTCTCGGCACTCGGTACGTCCGAGCACCCGGGAATGATGCGCGAGGAAGTCCACGTCAAGCGTGGAACGGCGAACTCCCAGGACTACAACAACGGAGTTCTGGTGGTGTACGATGAGGAAGGGCGTCCGTGGATCATCCACGGCTCCAAAGTCACCGACACCGTCAAGCAGGGGCTCTCGGACTACAACCTGTCCCGAGGCGCCTACGTTCCGCACTCGAACGACGGAGGCTACTTCGTTCGCGAGATCGCGATGAATCTCTAGCACCAACAAGGACTGAGCAGACCAACTGCTCCCCGCTACGTCTTCGGACCTAGCGGGTTTTTTCTTTTCTTTTGTTTCTAAATGATTTATCATTTGATTGTATTTGCTTCGCTAATTCATATTAGTTGCCGCCAAAGAAAAACTTGAAATTGTCAGCGGTGCGACGCCGCATTTCGGATTTTTCGCGAGGGGCTTTCCTCGCCCCGCCACGGCGGGGCGAAAACGGTTCGCACTATTTCAAGAATACAGCACCAAAAATAAACGGCTCAACGCGTTGAGCCGTTTATTTTTGGTCCGCCCACCAGGAGTCGAACCTGGAACCATCGCCTTAAGAGGGCGCTGCTCTGCCAATTGAGCTATGGGCGGGTCCTAATACCCCCACCAGGAGTCGAACCTGGATCAACGGTTTAGAAAACCGTTGCTCTGTCCATTGAGCTATGGGGGCGTCAGAGCGGGTAAGGGGATTTGCACCCCTGCCCACACCTTGGAAGGGTGTTGTACTGCTGCTATACTATACCCGCAATTATCTTAATCGGGCTGCTGGGAGTCGAACCCAGTCTAATTGCTCCCAAAGCAATCGTACCACCGTCATACGCCAGCCCGTCGAATACAACCAATTTATCAGATTATTTATCAAATTTCAATCAAAAATCGCCTCAAAAAAGGCGATTTTTGATTCTAAAAAGAAATTTAAAAACTCTACTTTCTACTTACTATTTTCTAATTTCTATTGTTTGACCGCCTCCTTGAGCGCTTTGCCGGCAGTGAATCTCGGCTTTTTTGAAGCGGCGATGTGAATCTTTTCTCCGGTCTTGGGATTGATTCCTTCCCTGGCCTTCCGGTCAGCGACTTTGAATATTCCGAAACCGGTGATGTTAACCTTTTCTCCTTTGCGGAGATAATTGGTTATCATCTCGGTAAAAGCGTCGAGCCAGTCAGCCGCCTGCTTTTTGCTCACTCCCATTTTCTCGCCTAACGCTTGGGTTAATTGATTCTTTTTAATAGGCATCTTAACTAATTTCTAATTTACCAATCTCTAATTACTAATTATTAAATCGACCTACCCCGCACCTTTTGTGGACCGGTGTTGACTTGATTCTTTCATCAAAGCCTTCTAAGTAAGTTTTTACTTTATGCAAGGCAATCTATGGAAGTATCGCTTATGCTGTCAACGCAAGAAAGAATTTGTCCACAAAAGGTGCGGGGCCTACCGGGCGTACTCAATCGCCCTTGTTTCTCTGATAACGTTAACTTTGATTTCTCCTGGATAATTCATTTCGCCTTCGATTTTTTTGGCAATGTCCCTGGCCAGCTTTATCGCTCCCAGGTCGTCAATCTTGGTCGGAAGAACAAAAACCCTCAATTCTCTGCCGGCCTGGATAGCATAGGATTTTTCGACTCCTTCAAACGAAGAGGCGATTCTTTCCAAATCCTCAAGCCGTTTGAGGTAAAACTCAACCGTTTCCCTCCTGGCTCCGGGCCTGGCCGCTGAAACCGCGTCAGCCGCCTGGACAATCCTTGATTCCAAAGAAGAATAAGGATAATCCTCGTGATGGGATTCCATGGCCGCGATTACGGGCCTGGCCACTCCGAATTTTTCCAAAATCCGGCGGCCTATCTCAACATGGGTCCCCTGGACCTCGTGGTCCACGGCCTTGCCAATATCATGAAGCAAAGCTGCGGTCTTGGCAACCGTAACGTCGGCGCCAAGCTCGGCTGCGAGCATTCCGGCGATGTGAGCCATTTCTACGGAATGCTGAAGAACGTTCTGGCTAAAGCTCGTCCGGTAAGCCAGACGGCCCAGAAGATAAACAAGTTTCGGGTCCAAAGGCCCGACCCCGACTTCAAAAACCGCATTCTCGCCGGCCTCTTTGAGCTTTTTTTCAAGTTCGGCTCTGGCCAAATCAGCCGTTTCTTCGATTCTAGCCGGATGAATCCGGCCGTCGGCTATCAGTTTTTCAATGGTCAGTTTGGCGATGTGCCGCCTTATCGGGTCAAAGCCGGAAATAACCAGGGCTTCCGGCGTTTCGTCAATTATTATATCAACTCCGGTCAGGCGTTCAATGGCCTTGATATTCCGGCCTTCCTTGCCGATGATTTTCCCCTTGAGTTCGTCCGAAGGCAAAGAGACGACCGTAGTCGTCGCATCGGCTATATGGGAATGGGCATATCTTTGAATAACCGAAATCAAAAGCTCTTTGGCTTTTTTATCAATCAGCTCGCCGCCGTCGCTTTCCAGTTTTTTAATCCTCTGGTAAATCTCATCCTTATATTCGTCCTCGAGCCGTTTGAAAAGCAGGGCCTTGGCGTCTTCTTTTTTTACGCCGGCAATCCGTTCAAGCTCCTTTGCCTGGGACTCAAGCTTGGCCGAGAGGACCGTTTTCAATTCGGAAAGTTCATTTTCCCTGCCTTTTACGTTTTCAAAACCGGAAGACAGCCGTATTTTTTCTTCTTCCAGCTCCTTTTCTTTTTTTGAAAGTATGTTTTCAAGTTTTAAGAACTGCTCCTGCCTTTGTCTTTCGTCTTTTTTCGCGTCATCCAGTATTCTTAAGGCCTGGTCTTTGGCTTTTAAAATTACCTCCTGGGCCTTGAGTCCGGCGCTCTGGGTCTCTTTTCTAACTAAAAAGTATCTTAGAACATATCCGATAGTTCCTCCGAAAAGCAACGCCAAAACCGCCATTAACAATGGACTTATTCCGAATTCCATATTGATTTAAGTTCATGGTATGCGAATAGCGCGCCTCCGCCTGCGGCTTCGGCAATGCGAATGCGCACATCCGAATTAAATGGACTTGTTTAAAATTTCAAATTGACCTTTTTTAAGAT
>Ga0213870_1000615_pt1 | contig 16542 bp, 20 predicted proteins | sample WICALVC2017_Meta_FD_160119 | JGI IMG/M metagenome (GOLD analysis project Ga0213870, IMG submission 160119) | Freshwater microbial communities from subterranean cave lake in Wind Cave National Park, South Dakota, United States - WICALVC2017 | ecosystem: Environmental > Aquatic > Deep subsurface >... | reverse complement strand
CTTCTTCTCTTCATCTGATCAAAGTATAGTTTTGATTTTACATCTAGCATGAAGATAATGCACTCTAGCGGTCGAATATCAGTTCCAGTCGCTATCATGTCTACGGTTACTGCGATTTGGGGCATTTGGGAATTTCTAAAGCTTGCAATAATATTTTCTGGCTTGTCTCCAGTTGTCTTGTATGTTATTTTTTGACAAAACTCGTTTCCCAATCCAAAAACTTCCCGAACGATTTTTGTAATGTCTTCAGCATGAGAATCATCTTTTGCAAAGATCAAAGTCTTTGGAACTGTGATTCTTCCTGGAAATATTTCAGGCAATCGTTCCTTGAAGGTGCGGATAACCAGCCTAATTTGGTCAGGAACTACAACGTCTCTGTCCAGTCTGACAGCATGATATATCAGATCCTCATCTAGTTTTTCTTGCCATTGTTTACGAGTGAGTTTGTCGCGTTTTTCAACTATCTCGTCTGCATCAATCTTGCTTCCTTCCTGTGTAATTTGCGTTCTAATCTTAAACACATGGTAACCAACATTTACTCCGTCGGCCACTGCACGTTCGTGAGTATAAGTCATAACCTAGTTGTTATCAAAAAATCCAATGGTGTGTTTTGATGGAGTGGCAGTAAGTCCAATCAAAAATGAATCAAAATAATCTAGGACCTGTTTCCACTTGTTGTAAATTGATCTATAACATTCATCAATTACAATAAAATCAAATTCCCCAATTTGGAATATCTGGATTATATTCCACTTCTACTGGCGTCTCGTCTATCTTTTGCTCAAATGTGGAAAACTCGTCAGCTGTTTCATCAAACTCTTTTTCTCCCTTTAGAATGGAATACATTCTCTGAACTGTAGATATTACTACTTTGGATACAGGATCTATCGTTTGAGCTTCAGGTGTTGTACATTATACAGTTCAGTAAATTTTTTTTCCAATCAGTTTTGTTTTAAGGTCACCAGTTATTTCCCATGGAAGAGGTAAGGTTGTGTTTTTAGTTAATCGATAACCAAGTTTTGTCTTGATTCTATTTTATATCCTAACGCTCTAATTTTTTTTATGTGCTTCCACACAGCTACTCTGCTTATTTTTAAAATTTTTGTTTCTCAATTTTTATAATATTTAAGACTTTCATGACGAGAAAAACGTTCAATTAATTCTTTTATAACTTAGCCTATTATTTAGATAGGTGAAAACAACTTAGAAATATTCGACTCGCATATATTAGAACCAATAGAAATTAAGATGGTACAGCCAGCAAAGTTTTCTGTAAGACATAATCAAGAAAAATATTCTCCAGAATTTGAAAATCTAAAATTAAGCATAAGAGAACATGGTCTACTTCAACCCATTCTGATAAGGCCAGTAAATCATGGTTTTGAAATAATTGCTGGGCACAGAAGATTTAATGCCTGCAAGTCCTTACGTTGGCGTTTCATTCCTTGTAAAATAAAGGAATCTTCTGATAAAGAGGCGTATGAGATTCAACTTACTGAAAACGTTCAACGAAAATCGATGGATGCTTTGGAAGAAGCCGAAGCCTTTAGAAAATATGTAATCGAATTTGGATGGGGTGGAGTAAGCGATTTGGCACGAAAAATCGGCAAAAGTGAAGAATACATCTCACACAGAATGCAAATTCTTAAACTCCCCCAAAATATTCGAGACCAAATAGCTGAAAGTAAACTCAGTATAAGTAAAGCACTTGAGCTAACTACTCTTGAGGTAGACGAGACCAATGTTGTCGTTGATTCTACTATCAAAAACCACCTTACAGTTAGACAAATCAGACAGCTCAAAAAAGAACTAAGAGAAAACACTATGTCTTTTAGAGGAAACCCCCCCCCCCCAAGGAACTAAACATGAAAAAAGCCTTCGGGATTGTAAACAAAAGCTCATTGGCACTTCGTGTTTTACTATCAAGAATAGACGAATCAGTAAATGAAGCCCATGAGCTAAGCTACAATCAAAAAGTTGAGTTAGTTAGGTTTCTTATGGATGTAAGAATTAGGATCCACTCAATGATTGACGAAATGATCCAATACAAGAAAAAAATCGAATAATGTTTAGATGTATTTGCCCAAAAAGGGAGGGCCCCATTCGTTAAGGAATTGTTTGTATTCTGATTCTATATATGAAAGTGCAAAAAACGGACTATCCTTTTGTGGAATAAAGTCATAAACTTCATAATTTTGAATAATGTCGCCAAACAAGTTTCGATAAATATCACCCTCTTCATCTGCCATTTCTTCAGACAAAAACGACTTCACAGTTATCCAATCATAGCCCCCTCGCGTTCGTCCAGAAAATAACACAAATGGTGCATCGGTTAGATACTTTTTTAGTCCTTCGATTCTTTTTGGTAATGCTTGTGAGGTCCTAAAGGTAACTAGATTAACTCGAATAACTCTTCTCTTTACTTTTTTCATGTCGATGGAAATTGTGTAGCCTTTTATCACGCGATCGTGTTCCAATTTTGAAATCCGTGATTCTATTTCCTCCTCCGTAATCTCATATCCGTGACCTTTCAAAAAATCCCAAATTTCAAATGTATCTTGTTTAGCATTTTTACTAAGAGTTGATAGAATCATCTCATCAATATTATCAATCATGATTTTAAGTAATTTTGCAAATATTTATTCAGCATAGAGTTTTCGGCATTAAAGTAAAATAGACAACGGATTAGCTGTGTGCCAGATCTTGAAGAAGCTTCTCGGATCTCTTTTATCAATTTCGTTGTGAAGATATAATAGTCAACTTCAACACTATGAAACAAAAGATTCTAGTCGTTGATGATAGAGTTAGATCCATGTTGAAACATGATACTGACGAGAGTTTTCTAAAAAAACAGAGATCTTTATGCATCAAAGTTAGTCTTGGACTCACAGTTGCACTTATCGTGGTATGGCCAACATCATTCTTCCTTTTCGGTAATGCTCTGAGTAGCACCGAGTTTCATATTTGGGTTACTCTTGCTATTCTGTGGGCTTTTGCTGCTGCGAGTGTGATTATTATTTTGCCATTGGTTGAAGCTCGGACCAGTATAGGAACAATTTTCCATAGAGTCAACACTGGTTCAAAACAGGTCTTGAGAAAGAAGGTGTCGTCAATATATGAAATTAAAACAGAAGATTTCTTGAAGCTACTTGTCCCCATTAACGGTTCAGTAAATTCGTTAAAGGCACTTAACCACGCGAATTATCTGTTAAGAGATATAATCAGAGTAAAGATATTTGTAGTAAATATCATCGAATGGTCAATGGAAGAAGAAGATAACATAGAGGAAGAACTATCTACTAAAATGATAGAGGAGGGAAGAAAAATGCTTAGGAGTGTTTTGGTGCCAAGACAGATCAATACCTGTGAAAGAATTGTGAAACTTGGAGATCCACCCTCAAAAATAGCTGAATTAGCAAAGAAACTTGACGTCGATATGATAGTGATGGGGAAGAAGGGCCTAGGAAACACTGATTCAAATCTTGGTCATGTTACAAGCAAACTTTTACAATTAACCAATAAACCAGTTGTACTTATCAACTAATTTTGAACCCATTTTTGATTTAGTCGACATCGACGGATCTAGAAAATACTTGTGATTTTTTGGTTAACAGACACTAAAACAACCAAATTTGTTCTGTAGTTTCAAAAATTAATTGAATTCCTATACCTATAGTAAAGATTGCAGCAGAATACGTTAAAATTCTAAGCGTTCTAGAACCGCCAAATTTTGAAAATGGTAATCCAATGACTGCACTAACTCCCGTCATACTAGCAATTGAGCCTAAACCAAAAATCACTAAATACAAGATAGCAATTTCAAAGGATTCGATTGAAGTCAATATGAACAATACCATAACGCCACTTCCTGCTAGACCGTGAATTATTCCAATTATGAATGGTTTGTGACTGTGAGAATGTTTAAGATCGTGCGAATGTTCATGTGTATGACTTATTCCTAGTTCATGAAAGTGAGGATGACTATGTGTAAAATTCTTTCTTAGAAACGGCTTGAAAAAAGAACCAATCTTAAAACCGCTTATCAAAGAAGCGCCTAACATAATTAAAACAATTCCAACTAGTATTTCAAAACTTGAAGTTAACCAAGAAGGAATTGCTGTTGCAAAAAGTAGCAAAGCCAAACCGACTACCATCAAAGCAATCGTATGCCCAACCCCCCACAGCATTCCCTGTAAGACTGCATGTCTTAACTTTCTTTTTTGTGAAACCATCGCACATACAGCAGCTATGTGATCGCTCTCAAAGGAATGTCGCACTCCCATAATGAGACCAAAGATAAGAATTGCTGAAAATGATAGAAGATTAGTTTGATCAGGTTCTGAAATAAAAAATTCCATTACTGATTCAAAACTCATTAATTGTGAAAGAGTTGTAGTTGATTAAATTCTTAAATTACTAATTTTCTATATTTAGTTTCAGAACTTCTTGTATTTGGTTAATAAAACCTCGAGTAATTCAAATCTTAAAATTATTTTGTTTTGATTACTCCAGCGATGGGAATTCCAACCTACATCAGTGGAGACCCTGCTCTTGATTTCTTTTACACCCTATTTAATGGCATATCTGAAGTTCCTTTGTTTAGTTCTCCAATAACAGGAATTCTCATTCTTGCAGGTGTTTTGCTTGCATCAAGAAAAGCTGGATTCATGATGGTTATATCTGGCTTGATTGGAGCAGGCATCGCGATCCTTCTAGGTGCTGACTATGGGTTAGTAGCCTTCGGACTGTTTGGCTACAACTCGATTCTTACAGGAATGGCATTCTGGTCTGGTCCTTTTACAAAAACAAACAGACCGACATTCTTTCTTTCGATATTCGGAGCTGCCGCCACTGCAGTAACTTGGATGGCACTGGCGCATTTAATGGGAAATATGTTTATCCTTAATGGCTTAAGTGAAGGATGGGCAATACCAGGCTTTACAGCTTCGTTTGTGTTTACAACTTGGGCTATGATGTATGCTTCAAAAAGATTTGGTCATGCAATTTGGCCTGAAATTCCATCGTCAACTCCTAGTGAACAGCTAATTCCAAATAGCAGCAATGTTCTCTCACTTGAAACTGTAGAATACAAATGGACTGTTGCAGAATACATAAGAGCTACACTCAAAGGAGTCTCGCAGGTAACCTTTGTTGAAAACTGGAAGACTGGTATATTTTGGGTTGTGGGATTAACACTTGCCTTTGAATTAGCGCCTATGGTAGATGGCCAGATGGACAGACCTTTGTGGACAAATGGCTATACTGCCCAATGGGACGAGTTCTCACCCCTATACCTTGCAGGAGCAATGGCGTTATTGGGTTCAGGGATAGGTGCAGCACAGGCAATTCTCTTTAAGATGCCGACAGCCGAAGTAAGAGCGGGACTACATGGATTCAACCAAGTACTGGTTATGATCGCACTTACAAGCTTTTTGCCTCTGAGCCCACAAACTTTCCTCCTTGCTATATTTGCCACCGTTGCCTGCGGATTTGTGATGCCTGCCTTACAGAGATTTCTCGGAATGTGGGGAATTCCTGCGCTTACTGCGCCGTTTGTATTTACAACGTGGATATTCCTTCTAGGAGTATCTGGATTTGAAAACGTTCCTGCAGGGTTAGGATGGGCCAGACCTTAATTACATAATAACTTTTGATTGGAGATCTGAATTTTTGTAGAACGCCTACATTGGTTTTCCGATGCAATACTCTGAGTTTTTGATATTCAAAAAACAAGCAGAATCAAAATTATCTTCAAGAACAGCTAAAGACAAAATCAAAGTTTTTGTGAATTGGTGCAACAAGAGGAATATCGAAGAGATTATACTTCGTTTATCGTCTGAGGGTAAGTGGAGTTTTTCAGAGAGCTGTAAGTTGGATTTTACCACAAAACGGCTCATCATAAAAAAGAATGAATTAATGAAAAAATTCATCGATACTGGTTTTGTTGCTGGACTTGCTCCATATCCATACCTCTTAACTAACAAAGAGTTAAAAACAAAAATCAGAATGGATTCATACATCAATCTATCCTACTTTGATGACAAAATCAAAGAAATTGTATGGTATGATGATATTGAACAAATTGTTATGAAGAAAGGAATTGACAATATTATAACAAACATGATGGGTCGAATGATTGTTTCTAATTATTTATTTCTTAAAACAAAAAACCAGAGTTACAGGTTCGAACTACCTGTAAACAAAAATGGAACTTTTGATCAGATTTTATATTGGCTGGATGCAGTGTTGCCGTTTAAAGTACTCTCAGAATAATTGTCGACGTCGACTAATTTTAACCAAATTTGTGATTTAAACAAAATACCTATTTCAATTTTAAAATACTATGTAGAAAATTATTTGCTTAATGATGCTAGCACCTAGAGAAATAGACAAGATGATAATATGGACTGCAGCTCAGATAGCAAAGGACAGGAAAAACAGAGGAATTAAGCTGAATTATCCAGAAGCAATAGCCCTTATAGCCCACCACATTGTTGAAGGAGCGAGAGAAGGAAAACGCGTTGCTGATCTAATGAAATCAGGTCGCAATGTTTTGAAAAGGTCTGATGTAATGGAAGGAATACCGGAAATGATCCACACCGTACAAGCGGAAGTGACTTTCCCTGACGGAACAAAACTAGTGACAGTACATGATCCAGTTCAATAGGAGACAAAATGATTCCTGGTGAATATAGTCTGGCAAAAGATGCAGTGATCTGTAATAAGAACTACGGCACAATCAAAATTAGAGTAAAAAATACTGGTGACAGGCCCTGTCAAGTAGGATCACATACTCACTTCTTTGAGGTCAATAGAGCAATGGAGTTTGAGAGGGAAAAATCATATGGGTATAGGCTAAATATTCCAGCTGGAACTTCAGTCAGATTTGAGCCTGGAGATTCAAAAGAGGTAGAGTTATGTGAGATTGGGGGAAGACGCATAGCTTACGGTTTTAATAAATTAGTTCAAGGAGGCCTCAATTCCACCATTAACAAAACCGAAGCTCTTCGGAAGGCAAGGATGCAGGGATTCAAAGGAGCGTAGAGGGTGGTAAATAATGGTACTAAAATTAACAAGAAAACAATACACTGATCTCTTTGGCCCAACAAAAAATGACAAAATACGATTGGCTGATACAGATATTGAAATTGAAGTAGAGGAAGATAGACTTTCACCTGGTGATGAATGTGTTTTTGGCGGTGGAAAGACTATCCGAGATGGCCTTGCGCAAACACCTGGTGTAACTAATGCTAACGGAGCCCTAGATTTTGTAATTACAAACGCTGTCGTTCTGGATCCTGTATTAGGTATAGTGAAAGGGGACATCGGAATAAAGGATGGAAAAATAGCCGGCATTGGTAAGGCAGGAAATCCACTAACTATGGACGACACGAACCCTAACTTAGTGATCTCGGCTTGTACGGAAGCAACAGCAGGAGAACATACTATTTGTACTCCAGGCCATTGGGATAACCATGTTCATATGATCTGTCCCCAACAATACATTGATGCCATAGGCAATGGAATTACCACAATGGTTGGTGGTGGCACAGGCCCAGCGGATGGCACAAATGCGACAACTTGTACTCCAGGCAAGTTTAACATAGAGCGAATGATGGAGTCAGTAGAGGATATTCCTCTCAATTGGGGTTTCCTTGGAAAAGGAAATGATTCTCATCCTACGCTTGCCACTCAATCTGAACAGATAGAAGCTGGTGCTTGTGGTCTTAAGGATCATGAAGATTGGGGTACCACTGCAGCAGTTTTAGATGCATCCCTTCAAGCGTGTGACAAATATGATGTACAATTGGCCATACACACAGATTCAATTAACGAATGTGGATACCTACAAGATACCATCAACGCCATCGATGGAAGAACGTTACACACATATCACACTGAGGGAGCGGGGGGAGGACACGCGCCAGACATCATGGCAATTGCCGGTGAAAAGTTTGCATTACCTTCTTCTACAAATCCTACAAGACCATATACTGTAAACACTCTGGATGAGCATCTTGACATGCTAATGTTTTGTCATCACCTAAATCCGGCAGTTCCAGAAGATGTCGCCTTTGCTGAATCAAGAATACGAGCAGAAACAATTGCAGCTGAAGATGTCTTACATGATGAAGGAATCTTGAGCATGTTTTCATCTGACAGTCAGGCGATGGGAAGGATTGGAGAGGTAGTTATCAGAGCATGGCAAACTGCAGACAAAATGAGGAAGCAGAGGGGCAGACTTTCTGAAGAAACTGGTGAAAATGATAATGTTCGTGCGAAGAGATACATAGCAAAAACAACTATCAATTGTGCCATAACCCAAGGTGTCGCAGACAGCTTGGGTTCATTAGAGACAGGCAAAATCGCAGATTTGGTGATGTACCAGCCAGCCTTTTTTGCCGCAAAACCAAAAATGGTAATCAAAGGTGGATTTATTGCTTGGTCGATAATGGGAGATCCCAACGCTTCAATACCTACTCCAGAGCCAGTCTTCTATCGACCAATGTTTGGAGCTCTTGGAAGAGCAGTAAAGAAGACCTGTTACACATTGACCTCCAATGCAGCAGTAGAACTTGGGGTGGGCAAGAAACTAGGTCTTGAAAAGAGGCTTCTTCCAGTGCATAACTGTAGGAATATCTCAAAGAAGGATATGGTTAACAACAACAAAACTCCAAAGATTACAATCGATCCACACACTTACGAAACCAAGATAGATGGGAAGATCGCAACATCTGACGCTGCGTCTGAGCTTTCACTGGCACAACGTTACTTCATGGCGTAAAAACCCCATGCCTCTATTTTTTCTTTTATAGATCAAAAGCCGTCAGATTATTTACAGGGTGTTGGATAATGTCCGTCTCAAACAGTGGCGTCTGGAAACCTATTGCTGAAAATATTGAATTAAATGCTTTGGATTCAAACACGGCTGCAGTGATGGCAGTAGTCGATACTGTAAGAACAACTCTTGGCCCCAAAGGTCTAGACAAACTTCTCGTTGATCAAGCAATGAATCGACATGTTACAAACGATGGTGTTACTATTCTTCTGTCACTCCGTACCATTCATCCTGTAGCAAGAATGATAGTAGAAATAGCAGAGAGACAAGAACAACTCGTCGGAGATGGGACAACTACTGCAGTCGTCATGGCCGCTGAAATGATAAAAGAAGGAAAGAGAATGATAAGAGAACTTGGTATTCACCCGACAAAGATCATTCACGGAATCGACAGCGGAATAAAACACGCCTGCAAATTACTGGAAAAACAAGCCATTCCAATTTCATTAAACGATGTCGCATTACAACATGTTGTTAAAACTTCATTGAACTCTAAACTTGATGGTGAAAACATGGCTAATCTTGTGTTATCAACGATCAAAGAATTAGGACCTAATGCAAAATATAATGGGAAATTCGATTTTGACAAAAACATCAAAGTAATCAGAAAAATCAACATGGATGATAAAATAGTAAATGGATTAGTCTTGGAAAGAAAAAGACTAGATCTTGAATTACCACTTGAAGTAAAAAATGCAAAAATACTCATTGTAAAGTTTGACTTGAAACCCATAAAAGAATCTTGGATCAAAGAAAATAAACGATATGAAGAAATTTTAAAAATGGAAGAGGATAAACTTGCGAAAGCAAAAGATATAGTTAACAAAATTATTTCAACGGGAGCAAACACAATTTTGATAGCTTCACCTGAAATTGATGAGATTGTTGAGAACTTGATAATTTCAAAGAAACTTTTTGCTATAAGAATATCTTCTGATGAAATAGAATCTATTTCACGTTACACGGCAGCAAAACCAGTGCGGATGTTAGAAAACTTGAATGATAATGACATACTTGGAACTGCCAATAGGATTTACGAAGATGAAGAAAATGATCTGATTTGTATCGAAAATGGCTCAAATAGGAACATGGTTTCTGTTCTAGTGGGCGGGACCACAAAGGAAACATCGTTGGAAAGATGGCGGGCTACTCGAGATGGGATTAACGCAGCAGAAGCTGCATTGAATAAGGGAACCGTTGCAGGAGGCGGTGCTGCTGAATTACATCTAATAGAGAAGGTTAAGAATTTGAAACTAAATGGGCTAGAACAAGTAGGGATTACTGTAGTAACTGTGGCGCTGGAAAGCATAATGAGACAAATTTTGACTAATGCAGGTTACAATGGCTTAGAAAAGGTGATGGCCGCTTCAACCTTGCCAGATAACTTTGGCATTGATTTAGAAAGTGGTAAAACTGTTGATATGTTGAAAATAGGTGTAGTGGACCCGTTATTGGTAAAAACTACTGCCTTAAAAGCAGCTGGCGAAATTGTAAAGTCAGTAATGCGTATTGATAGAAATCTAGCAGCTGAAGATCTTAGTCCTCAAGCAGTATCAGAATCAAAAAGATAAGTTATGAAGATAAGACATTGCGTAGAACAGAACAATGTTGATGAAAACTTACATATTATTGATCCAACAAAAATTCGCCATGTAATTATAAAGGCTGGAAAAATAGACCAAATGTCAGGTTTAATTGATCCGAAATCACATCTTAACCTCGATTTTCCAAATCATAGAGTAACGAATTGCGTAATAGCTGAGAGCTTTACGATTGGTGCTAAAATCAGAAAAAGTGATAACGGTTGGCTTTTTGCTACCGTAACGCCAAATCAATGTTCTCATTTAGGATTTTTAGACTATTCACAAAGACTGTCTTTAATGATTCAAAAAGTAAAAGAAAGCTTGGAGAAGCGCAGCTAAATTGATTACAACAAAGTCTATCTTAGGTAATATTCACCGAGATAAAAATCTCAATACTAAATACCATGAAATGAAAAATAAGAACAATTGTGAGATAATTACCATTACAAGAATGGAGTCTGAAAGAGTAAGAATGAGAAAAACCACTGACAAAGGAAGTGATGTTGGGCTTATTCTTCCCAAAGGAGCTAAAATCCATCATGGAGATATTATATATGAACAGACTGACAGAATGATAATAGTGCAAATCGCCCCAGAAAACATTCTGAAGGTTACGGTGAAAAACAATTTGCCAAGAGACCATGTGGTGGAAGTGCCAGTAATAGTAGGGCATACCATAGGTAATCTTCACAGGCCTCTAAAATTAGATGGAGATAAGGTGTATTTTCCAATACAAACGGATGATGAAGTGGCTATGTTTAGGAAGTTGTTTTCTCCTATAATCAATCATTTGGAGCTCGAAAAGGTAAAGATGGTTTTTGAACCTGAGGAAGCTTTAGATGTCCATGAGCACTGAATTTTTTGAACAATTAAGCACCCTTCAGCTAGCCGATTCTTTTTTTCCCACTGGTATGTATACAACATCAAATGGACTTGAAGTATTTTATTATCAGAAATTAATTAAAAAACCAGAGGAGGTAAGAAATTTAATTCACATTCTTCTTACACAACAAATTGGACCTGCAGATTGTGTTGCGTTAGGTAATGCATATGATTGTGCTAAAAAAAACGACCTTGAAAAAATTATTGAAGTTGACTATTATATCTTCACAACGAAATTGATAAAAGAGATCCGAGAAGCTTCTTCAAGATCTGGCACACAGCTAATCCGTTGCCTATCTTACTTTAATGCCGAAAACTCTATGCTGAATAAATATTTGCAACACATAAACAACGGTGCTGCAGTGGGTTCATATCCTGTAGCTTTAGCAATAGCATGTAACTCGATGGGTATTACAAAGGAAAATGCTGCATTAATTTTATTGTACGGATTTACTGTTAGTCTTGTTGGAGCTGCACTTAGACTTGGCTTACTACAACATTTTGAGAGTCAAAAGATTATTCATGAGCTAAAACCCATCATTTCAAATGTCGTAAAAAAATATGTAACTAGACCATTAAAAGAAATGTGGCAATTTTCACCTCATATGGACCTCATTCAAATAACACATGAAAGAATGGACGCGAAAATGTTTATTACATAAATTCGAGACTTTTAGTCAGTGACATTTAATAGAATACCTAGAGTTGGAATCGGTGGCCCTGTAGGCTCTGGCAAAAGTATGTTAATTGAGAGAGTTGTGCCGGTATTAGCTGAAAAAGGTTACAGAGTAAGTATTATTTCAAACGATGTAATTTCAAAAGAAGATGCAGACAGGATGCGTCTTAATTTATCAACAAAGAGAGGATTGCTCCCAGAAAATCTAGTAATTGGACTAGCTACTGGTGGTTGTCCTCACACAGCTATAAGAGAGGATCCCTCAATGAATCTTGCAGTAATCGAAGAAATAGAAGGAAAATATTCAGAACTTGATTTAATAATAATCGAAAGCGGTGGAGATAATATTACCACAACTTTTAGTCCCGCTTTAGCTGACTATTTTATCTACATAATTGATGTTGCAGGAGGTGATAAATATCCAAGAAAAAGAGGTTTGGGAATTGAGACTGCAGACCTTTTGGTAATTAACAAGATAGACTTGGCACCGTATGTTGGTGCTGACCTTTCTATCATGGAAAAAGATGCCAAAGCGGTTAGAGGAAACAAGCCCTGTGTCTTTGTAAACTGCAAAACCGATCAAGGCATTAACGAAGTTGCACAACATATCATCAAAGAGGTTCTATTCGACACACCCCCAAAACTAGCTGCAAAAAATTAACCTAAATTGATACAACCCCTACAATTTTTCACACCAGATGATTTACCTCCTGAGATCTTGGTTTATGAGAAAAAACTAAGAACTCTTGATGTAGGAATGGCGGGAAAGGTGGGAGCACTTCATGTTGAACTTGAAAAGGATTCTTTTAATGATAAAACAATAATCAAAACCCAATATTCTAAAGTTCCACTCTACTTGGGAAGAGCGTTGTATTATGAAGAGGCTCTTCCCTCCATGGCCTATCTTTACATTGTTTCTCCTTCTGGTGGGATTCTTCAAGGTGATCGTTACAGAATGGATATCATACTTCGAAATAATGCAATTGCTCACATTACCACACAAGGTGCTACAAGAATCTACAACATGAATGCAAATTTTGCAACCCAGTTGATTAATGTGACAGTTGACAATGGATGTTATCTTGAATTTATTCCTGATCAGATAATCCCATATCGTAATTCACGCTTTTACCAAAAGCTAAACCTAAAGGTTCATGATAATGCTACAATGATTTACTCTGAAATGATAGTACCAGGAAGAGTTGCTATGAATGAATCATTTGAATATGACATTTGTTATTTGCGCGCAGTTGGCAAAAATCAAAATGATAAATTGAGGTTTATTGATACAGCTTTACTTGAACCGAAAAAACAAAGCTTAGAAAAAATATGTATATTGGGAACAAAAAAGGTAGTTGGTTCAATTTACATTCTAACACCAAAAGAGCATGTTGACTACCTAAACGAAGAAATCAATACAAATTCAGAAAATAATCCTGTATTTTCAGCTAAATCATCTATACTTCCAAATTATAATGGGCTTTTAGTAAGAATTCTAGGAGAGCTTGCAGAAGAAGTAAAACTGGATATCTATGAAGTTGTAAAATTAATACGAAAAAAAATCTTGAATGCACCTTTTAGTGGAATTAGGAAAAACTAGCTAAATCTTCATAATCTCAATTTTATTTTGCAAACCCGCATCTATAATCTTCTTTTTCGCTGTTCTAACACGACTTGGCATATTCTCAAAACCAACTACATGTTTCAATTTTCGTTTCTGGACGGCATAAATCAACAAACTTGCATCACCACAACCAAGATCATATAAAACATCAGATGGTTTTAGTTGTGTAATTTTGAGAAATAACGATTTGTGACGATTATCGAAGAAATCTGCACGTCCCATCTACAATGTGCTCTTTGTGGTGTTGGAAGTTTCATCATAACACCTCATTTTTTCTCAAAATCCTTTCTCAGTTTTTCAATTTCTTTTTCATTTCCCATTCTAAACATGTGAGGTTTTCCTTCAATTGGGAACTTCCCGAAGATTTCTTCATCTGCTTTCTGTTCGTCTTGTCCACTTACTATTGAAATTGTTAATGGAATCTCTATATTCTCCACATCATTTTCTATGATTTCTGTAGACAAAACCATTTTGGTTAACTTGGGAAAAACAGAACCTCGGACATCAAAATCGAAATCCTTAAACACACCTCCGGCATTACACAAAAGTTGATTTTCATTAAATGGCTCTATGCGATAGACGGTGCCTAAGATAAATCTGAAACAAAATAAAAGATACCACTAAAATTCCAACAGCTACCAGAAATGTAGTCAAATATCCGCTAATATTAGTGATAAAACCTGCCATCAGCGCAGCAATAAAAATTCCAATTCCAATCATAAAGCTGTTTACTCCAAGATATCTTCCCTCAAAACCACGAGGTATGGTCTTGAACAAAAGAATAGAATTTGATGTACTAAATATCGAAAATGCCATAACCATAACACTTGAAGAAACTGCCGCAACTACAAACGAATCAAAGCCTAATGTTATTGGAATTAAAAATGCAGTTGTAAGTACTCCAGCTATTCTTGGAAAAAATGCAATTGTTGTTGCACGTTCTTCCCCTATCTTTGAGGTTAGTTTTGGAACAACATAGAATATTACAAGCAGTGTTATTGTTTGAAGCAAATAGACCGAAAATACCTGAGAATCAGAAAATTGATGGGTTTTTAGAAAAGGAATTAGTGCTGTAAAGTAGATGTTGCTTCCTAGATAAAAAAAGAAATTTGTAAGAAATAAAATTCCAATCTCGTGTGAAATGTTTCCTTTAAAAATAGAAATTAGATGTTTAAAATCTGTCTTTCCTGGAACTTTAGGAAAAACTAGTTGAAAATGAAAACGAAAATGTCTAAAAATAGAGTTCAAACCGTGTATAGACTGGACAAGCGTATTACGTTCAAGAAATGTAGAGCTCTTTACCATTACACTTGCAATTACTGCTATACTGCTAGTTATTGCACAGAACAAAAAATATGGTCCGATTTCAAAATAAAAATCCCAGATTGCGCCTACAACAAAGGCGGCAAAACTTCCAAAGGTTGTAATTATTGCCGTAAATGAAAAAAGTTTACTCCACTGGTTGTTAGGTACAGTTTCCATTACAAGAAGTTGAGTTATTGGGTTTTTGCCAACTATGAAAAAACCAATTATTAGCGATATTATGTAGATGATGTTAAGTTCTTTTGTAAAATAAAGCCAGATACAACATAGCGTAATAACAGAAAAGCAAACCAACAAAATTACTCGTTTGATATGAAATCGGTCTATCATTTTGCCCCAAAAAATAGAGCCTAATGCAGAAGATCCATATTGAAGTGCTATAACAATTCCGACATCAGTAACTGTGCCTCCAAGTGAAATCACAAATAACGGTAAAACAATGTGTAGGCCTTCTGCAGCTATACTTGAAGGTAAAATATACAACATCCAGTTTTTTTTAGATAAGAACATAGTTGATATGCACTGATTTTCGATACTCTATCTTTTATGTAATGAAAAAATGTTTGTATTCAAACCAATTTGACAAAGCTAGTTACTGTTAAATCTAGTTCAAATCCGACGAATAACAAAATGGGCGAATTAGAAGAATTTTCTGAATCATTGATTGCACAGCTTGAAATTGAGTTAAATGAAGAAAAAACGATAAAAGAGATAACTGAAAGAATAAAAGAAGATCCAAGTTTTTCTGTAAAATTTGAACCACTAGAAGAAATTTCTGAAAAGATATTTTCAGGAATGAAAGAAAAGATAAATGATTTTACTGGCATTTCAGTTTCACCACAAACTAGGATAAATTATCCTGATTTAGATGACTTTAAGAGATTAAAAGGAAAAAAGGTCTTTGCAGCTTCAAATGCAGGAAAATTTGTAGAGGATTTATTTGAGGCAGTATCAAAAAAAGATACTAGGAAAATTTCATCCTTGATAGAACAGGATGCTGCAAAGTATTTTGTATATTCTACTTATGCAATTCAATATCTTTCAAAAATTTCTACCACCTATGGCGACTATCTAGATAACGTAATTTATCTAAACAAATTTGTTCTTTCAAGCTATCCACAAATCATTCTTTACAGACAAGGTAAACCGTACGAGCCAAAATTTGAGTCTATAAAGTCAGGTTATGTGGGGGCGTTAAAAATGACGATTCTTGAAGAGATGATCCACTCAATCCAAGAAAACTTGCAGGAGATGAACAAAAATGCAGCTATGAACGTTAATACCATAAACGAAGAACTTGCAAAGATAATTCTAGGCTTAGATGATACTACTGTAGCCAACCTATCTGAATATCTTCAGCTCCAGCCTGTTCCAGATGATTTTCCGATTGCAAAAAGAGCCAACCTCTTCTTTATGTTAAATCCTGATAATTTCATAGTAAATGTACTTGGGCCCGATGTGATGACATTCACACGAGTTGAAATTGACCCAAAAATATCAGAAATGGTTCCTCAGTTATTGGATATTTACCAGAGATGGCTAAGACCAATTCAGGCGCATCATGCTGCCTTTACAACCATGGAAGGCATGGCCGAATTCATTGTACAAAACATGC
>Ga0213870_1000614_pt1 | contig 16571 bp, 11 predicted proteins | sample WICALVC2017_Meta_FD_160119 | JGI IMG/M metagenome (GOLD analysis project Ga0213870, IMG submission 160119) | Freshwater microbial communities from subterranean cave lake in Wind Cave National Park, South Dakota, United States - WICALVC2017 | ecosystem: Environmental > Aquatic > Deep subsurface >... | reverse complement strand
CAGACAAAACTTTTTCGAGTAGACTTTGCCTTTCGGGGAGTAATCGTTCCGGCTGGGGGCCATACTATTGAGTTTATATCTAAACTTTTATGAAAATTAGTGTAGTTATACCAAATTTTAATGGGAGATCGCTTCTTAAAAAAAATTTACCTAAGATTTTAAAATACAGTGGTGTCCATGAATTAATTGTAGTGGATGATGCCTCAACTGACGAAAGTATTGAAGAACTTAGAACCCAGAACTTAAAACTGAGAACAAATAAAATAAAAGTTATTAAGAATCGAAAAAATCTGGGTTTTTCATCAACTGTTAATAGAGGTGTGACAGAAGCAGCGCATGAATTAGTGGTTCTTCTCAACACAGATGTATATCCAGAAAAAAATTATTTGGATTTTGCTCTAGAACATTTTAAAGACCCACAGGTATTTGCCGTTGGATTTCTGCAAAAAAGTATTGAGGGAAGTGATATAGTACTCCGGGGTAGGGGAGTGGGTAAGTTTGAGCGAGGATTTTTAGCCCACAGGCGTGGAGATGTAAATAGGCCTAACACTCTTTGGGTATCTGGCGGTGCTTCGGTTTTTCGAAAGAATATATGGGAAAAATTAGGCGGAATGAGTACTATTTATAGTCCATTTTATTGGGAAGATATTGACCTTTCCTACAGAGCGTTAAAGGCTGGTTATAGGTTAATTTTTGAGCCAAAAAGCGTAGTTTATCACGAAGGGCAGGAGGGTGCAATTAGGTCGTTTTATACTTCTTCTCAGATTAAAACAATTGCCTATAGAAACCAAATTTTTTTTGTTTGGTCTAATATTACCGATTGGTCATTGGTATTTCAGCATCTTTTGTTTATTCCGTATCATATACTTCGCTCTTTCATTACAGGTGATTTAGCATTTATCCATGGCTTTATTCTTGCTTTCAAAAAACTTCCATATATTCTTCGTAAGCGACAACAATACAGCAAATTATTCCTACTAACAGATAAAGACATACTTTTGTAAAGGGTCGGACCCTAAAGGGTCCGACCCTATATAGCTATGCTACAATATCGGCCATGACCCATTTGACCTGCCTGCCGGCAGGCAGGTAAACTCAGGGTCATAGTGAGCTAAGTCGAACTATGAAAAGACATGCTTTTTTAATAGGCATAATTCTTCTTCTGGCTTCTCTTTTAAGACTATTTTATCTAGGAAAAACTCCCATATCACTTGAGTGGGACGAAGTAGCTATAGGCTACGATGCGTATTCAATTCTTGAGACTGGTCGGGATCAGTTTGGTAAGTTTTTGCCGATTACATTTCGATCTTTGGATGATTATAAACCTCCAATTTATGAATATATTACTGTTCCGGTAGTTGCTTTATTTGGACTATCCGAATTTTCAGTAAGATTGCCATCTGCAATTTTAGGCATAGCCACAGTAGGACTTACTTATTACTTAACACTTCTTATATTTTCTCGCGTTCCATCAGTTAAGGCATATTCTAATTTTATAGCTTATCTTTCTTCTTTTCTTATTGCTATTTCACCCTGGCATCTTCAGTTCAGTCGTGCTGCGTTTGAGGTTAATGTATCGGTATTTATTACTATGCTAGCAGTATATTTTTTTATAAGAGGATTAATAGAGCCAAAGCTTTTCTTATTATCAGCTTTTTTCTTCGGTCTTGATTTATTTTCCTATCACAGCACTAGAGTGGTAGCACCTTTACTTATGGCTTCTTTATTTATTATTTTTAACCAGCATTTACCAGTCAAAAGGTTTATCTTATTATTCTTTTTAATCTTCGGAATATTTTTCATAAGTTTTATTCCAATTTTGATTTCTCCCGAAGCACAAATTCGATTCAAAGCTACCAATATCTTCAATCCTGGCGCAAGATATCTTGAGGAGAAAGATCTAGATAAAATATTTCTAGATAATAGAATACAAGATAAAAATGTGGGTTTTGAATTTGCGGGGAAGATTTTTCATAATCAACGGTTGATTTTTACAGACTACGATACGCTTAAAAAAGCATTCAGTAAATACATTTCTCATTTTGGTTTTGAATTTTTATTTATCAAAGGCGATGTTCCACTTCACCATGCTCCTGGTTTTGGACTTCTCTATCTCTTTGAACTCCCCTTTTTGATTATTGGAGTACAATATCTTCTGAGGAAGGGTTTGAATCATTACACGCTTATCCTGCCAATTTGGCTACTGATTGTACCCTTACCAGTCTCAGTGACAAGAGAGGCACCTCACGCGGTTAGATCTGAATTGTTTCTACCTATCTTTCAATTATTTACTGCACTTGGCGTTGTGTTAATATTTAATTTCGTCAGGCACCAATCACGGTGGTTTTTTATAACTTACCTTATAGTTATAGTAATGTTGTTATCGATAAATCATGCTTTTTATTTACATCAATACTACGTTCATACAAATTACGAACTATCAAGGAATTGGATGTATGGAAGAAAAGAAGCTGTGGAGCTTACAGAGAAAATAAAAAATAATTATGAAAAAGTCTTAGTTTCTTTAAGAGTCGATATGCCTCATATATTTTGGCTCTTCTATACAAAATATCCACCCAATAAATATTTACTTAAAGGTGGAACTTCCTCTGGTGGATTTGAGGAAAAAAATCATTTTGACAAATATGAGTTTCGTTATTTTAATTACTATAGCGAAGAACCAAATAACAAAATCCTTATGGTGGGGGCACCAAATGATTTCCCCCAAGATGCCAATGTAATTAAGACAATTTATTATTTAGACGGAACTGAAGCACTTAAAATCGTTGAAAATAGGCAAAAATGAGGAAGACCAATTTGTTATTTGTGGTTTTACTCTATTCCTTTATTCTTAGATTTTGGCGATTAGGACAAATACCACCTTTGATTGATCAATCTCTTTTTTTAGCGAGACTTACTAATGCTTTCTTGAGTTTGATGAGCGTATTTTTATTATATTATTACTCGAAAGTGTTATTTAAAAATGTTAGGCTTGCATTACTTTCAGCTTATATATTTGCGATTGCTCCTTGGGTGTTAGAACAGGGTAGGATATATTCACAAGCAAATGTAGCTTTGTTTATACTCCTGGCATTTTTAACGGTTACAATCAAATTAAAAAGCCTTTATCTTAAACTTTTTCTATCTTCCATCTTCTATTTTCTATTTTCTATATCTTATCCCCAGTTTTGGTTATTTAAAATGAGTCAGTTTGAATTATCTTTAAACAATGTGTTAAATAATATCTTTATAATACTTTCTCCTGAGTTCTTCTTTTTTAAAAATCCTACTTTTTGGTGGGGAGGGGTGAGAGATTTTGGAATTTTATATCTTGCTTGGTTACCGTTTCTCTTAGTTGGATTAAATGATGTTTTTGTAATTAAGAAACCGAGGATTTTATTATGGATTGGTATTGTTTTATTGATTTCAGTAGCCAGCCCCTTTTTTCCCGAAAGCCGGGAATTTTTCATTATAACCCCCTTTATTTCTTTGATTGTGGCTAGTGGAATATATAAATTCTTTTCTCGTAATGATTTATTAACAAGAGTTTTATTTTTTTTAGTTTTTGTTTTTATGATCTATGAAATTATTCAATATTTTCATTACTATACCATTCACTATCCTCAACAAATTTTAGGTAACAGGGGACATATCAATGAGCCGTTCTAAGTTTATTTTTCTATTTATTATTTTGCTATCAAGTATATTAAGATTCACGTGGTTAGATCACTTTCCGCCCTCTTTATATACTGATGAGGTAAATCAAGGGTATAATGCATATTCTATTTTACTAACAGGTAGAGATGAGCATGGAGTATTATTACCAGTTTCGCTTCGATCTTTTGGCGACTGGAAACCTCCTCTTCAGACCTACCTAATAATTCCTTTTATTTATATATTTGGATTGAACGAAACTGCAGTTAGACTTCCTTCAGCGATTTTGGGAGTTGGAACTGTAATTTTAACTTACTTTCTTGTGAAAGAATTATTAAAAAATAATCTTCAGGTAAATAAAATTGCACTTCTTACTTCTTTTCTCTTAACTATTTCTCCCTGGCACATTTTACAAAGCAGAGCTGCAATGCTTGTTGTGGTTGGACTTTTTTTCTTAGAGTTGGGAATTTTATATTTTATTAAAGGAGTAATAAAAAGCCGATTGATGATTCTTTCCTTTTTATCTTTCTCATTGTCAATTTATTCCTATTACGGATTAAGAGTTATAACTCCGCTTACGATATTGATACTTTTGATTACCTATAAGAGACAACTAACTAATTTATTGAAACCTCTTTTTCTAGCATTTTTAATCAGTTTGATTTTACTTCTGCCCTTAATTTTTGGTTTTTTAAAAGAGAAAGATGTGGTGTTTGGAAGAGCAAGAACAGTTAGCGTATTTTATGAACGGGGTGTTAAGTTGAAACAGTGGGAGTTAATTACGCAAGACGGTTCGTTTTCAAGCACTGTTATTACAAGATTTTTCCATAATAACTTATATATGTATGGGAGAAATATCCTGCAACGATTTCTATCGCATTTTGACGGACGTTACTTATTTTTTAACGGTGATCAAGCATGGCCATTTCAAATTCCCAATATGGGTATTCTATATTTGATTGAGAGTATTACTTTCCCTGCTGGACTATATTTCCTTTACAAGGCTAAGTTTGAACAGAGAAATTTTATTATGCTTTGGTTTATTATTGCTATTATTCCTGCAGCATTTACCTTCATGACTCCTTCAAGTAATCGTACTTTTACCATGATTGTTCCACTTTACATCTTAGTAGGAATAGGATTTTTCTCCATATTGAAAATTGTCAAAAACATTCTAACTATTTCTGCAATACTTCTCTATGGACTAAGTTTTTATTATTTCTTACATCAATATATTGTGCTTCTACCCAGGTATCATGCTGATTGGTGGAGTTATGGTTGGAAGGAAACTGTTGAATATACAAGAAATATCGAAAATAAATACGACAATATAGTTATTCCAGATATCAATGGCATGCCTTATATTTATTATTTATTTTATAACCAATACGACCCGGGAAGATTCCAAAAAGAAGCAGTCAGAACGTATGTAGCAGATAGATTTGGTTTTGAGCATGTCGAGGGATTTGGAAAATATTTATTTCCGAATGATTTTGATTGGGATTTCACAAAAAAATATAATTTACAATCTAATACTATTTATGTAATACCTAACCAACAAGCAGCTGTCGATACAGATTATACAAAAGCCATTTATTATCCGGATGGCAAAATTGCCTTTAAAATCTTTGCCTATGATTAAAATTAAAATCATACTTTTTTTTATCTTTATATTCGGTCTTACTTTAAGGCTATGGAAAGTAGACTCTATCCCTCCAGGACTTAATCGAGACGAAGCATCTATTGGCTATACTGCTTATTCTCTTATTAAAACTGGAAAAGATGAATATGGTATTAATTGGCCGTTATCATTCAAAACCTTTGGTGATTGGAAGCTTCCGCTTTATATCTATCTTACAATCCCTTCGATAAAATTATTCGGATTAAGTGAAATTGCTATAAGGTTGCTCACTGTGATATTTTCCAGCTTAACTATTATTAATATTTATTTATTGGCAAAAATACTATTTCATAGTCGCTCTACAGCGTTGTTATCTTCTTTATTTTTTGCAATTTCACCCTGGAGTCTTCATCTTTCAAGAAACGAATCTGAAGCACATTCTTCTATTTTTTTTACAACTCTGGGATTGCTGTTTTTTTTACGCTCAAAAGGCAAACTATTTAATATCCTTTTAGGAACGATATTTCTTGCCATACCAATGTATATTTATCACGGAAATCATATTTTTAGCCCCCTTCTATATTTTGGATTATTGCTAACTAGCGCTCGTAATAACATATCAAAAAAAAATATATTCTTTTCAATTACTTTGTTCTTGACTCTAGCTCTTTTTATATATAGTAAAACTTTATTTTCCGCAGATGTTACTAAACTGTCTGGTTTACTGGCAACTATCGACCCAGCTTTAATTCACCAGAATATTAATCTTAATAGAATAGAACATCAGGACTACCAATCGTTTACTGCAGCTTTATTTCACAACAAATTTGCTTACTCTCTCTTAACCATTACCCAAAATTATATTCTCGGTTTCTCACCCGAGTTTTTATTCATAACCGGAGGAACCAATCTACAGCATAATATTCCTGATTTTGGCAACCTATATTTATGGGAAGCACCTTTTATAATCCTCGGTTTATATTTTATTTTCGCAAATAAAAATATATCCAGAGGTCTGATATTGTGGTGGTTATTGATTTCACCCATTGCTGCAAGCCTTACCAAGGACGCTCCACACACAAATAGAATGGCCCCTATATTGCCCCTTCCTTACTTTCTAATCTCTTATGCCGTTATAAAGATACTCAATATTATTAAAAATATTAAAGTTCAGACTTCAGTAATTTTATCTAAATCGTTAATACTTCTTTTATTTGTGTTAAATTTTATGTTATGGACTGACCGCTATTTTATTCATTTTCCAATTAAACGTGAGTTTGCCTGGGGAGGAGGCTATAGAGAACTAGTGGCAAAGGTTACCTTACTGCAAGATAGATATTCAGAAATAGTGATGGATAGACCTGATTATTCTCCATATATTTACTTTCTTTTTTATCAGCAAGTTGATCCTGAACTTTTTCAGAATCGGGTGATCCGTTACCCAGTTGATTCCGAAGGTTTTCATCATGTAAAAAGTTTTAACAATTTAACTTTTAAAAAATTAGATTGGTCAAAAGCTCTTATAGATTCTGACAAACTTATTATATCTTGGGCCGAATCTACTCCACCACATGCTACAAATAGCTCGTACTTAATTGATGATCTAATATTTAATCGTATGATTAAAGAATTTGGAGGGACTTTTGATCTAAAGATTGGCGACCAAGTAATTAACAGATTAATAAAAGAAATAAAACTAAAGAATGGACAGCCCCAATTTTATCTGATTGAAGTGAAAAGGATTTTAACATGATTTCCCATGGAATATGAGTAGACATAAAATTCTATTTATTTTGATTATTATCTTATCAATATCTTTACGATTTTATAAGATAGGTAAAATTCCGAATGGCTTATACAGTGATGAAGCAGCTTATGGTTATAATGCATATTCAATACTTAAGACTGGCAAAGATGAATATGGAAACTTCTTTCCACTTGCCTTTAAATCTTTTGGAGATTACAAAGCTCCCCTCTACATATATTTTTTAGTCCCAAGTATTTTTATATTCGGATTGTCAGAAGAAGGAGTTAGATTACCCTCGGCTATTTTGGGGACATTTGAAGTGTTTTTGGTTTATATTTTAGGTAAAAAATTATTTTATAGGAAATCTTTTGGACTTCTCAGTGCTTTTCTCGTATCGGTATTTCCAATGGGTTTACAGTTTAATCGTATGGCTCATGAAAACAATTTATCGCTCATTTTAATAACAGCGAGTATGTTATTTTTTGTTCTGTCATTAAAGTATGAAAATTATATTTTGATAACGTTAGCGGCCTTTGCTTTGAGTATTTATACATATCACGATGCTCGAATATTAGCGCCTTTACTTATTTTTGTGCTTATTATGATTTATAGAAAATATTTATGGCAGATAAGAAAGAAAGCAATCATTGGATCTTTCATTTTTTTATTACTTATTACACCCTTAACTCAGTTAATAAGAACTGAGGCTGTTTTATCAAGACCGAAATTTACAAATATTTTCTCAGACGTTGGAGTAAAATTAGAAACAAACGTCGAGAGAGGAGAAGATAAGGTATCTTTATTTTTCGCTCCTTTTCTGTTTCACAATAAAATAACTGCTTTCACTGGGAAATTTATAGACAATTACGCAAAGCACTTTTCTTTTGATTTTTTATTTTTAACCGGTGAGTCCATCAAAATATATCAGACTTTACAAAATGGATTATTTTATATTTCTATATGTCCATTTCTTGTGCTAGGAATTTATTTTATGTTCAGAAGAAACCTTGACCACAAATGGTTAATGTTTCTTTGGTTTGCTTTGTCTCCTATACCTGCAGCGTTTACTAGATTTGTTCCCTCAGCAAGTCGATCGCTTTCGTTATTACCGACTGCTTCTTTAATCACTGCTTTTGGAATAATCAAAATAATTGAGTATATAAATTATTCACGAGTTAAAAGAGTATATTTATTGTTCATATCTTTAATATTGTCTTTTAATATCATGTATTATCTACACTATTACTACTTTAATACTCCTATAAGATATGCTAAAGAATGGCATTATGGTATGAAAGATGTAATTTCAAAAGTAAAACTTCTCCAAGACGATTATGAGGCTGTTTGGTTTAGTAAAAACGCCTGGGGCTATATTTACCCACTATTTTACCTACGATACCCCCCTGACCAGTACCAGAAGGAGGCAAAGTTGAGTTCTTTGAATGAGTACGGATTTGGCTGGGTAGAAGGGTTTGATAAATACGTTTTTAATGATTTTCCTCAGGATTTCGGAGGAAGAAAAGATACCTTATTTATAGGTGCACCTAGCGATTTCTCTAATGCAATCTTACCATTAAGTGTCACATATTATCCCAATGGAGAACCAGCGTTTTACATTGTTGATAGTAACTCATTATAATCGTATTATACGCAAAATGAAATCTAAAATTATATCTTTGTTTTTACTAGTTTTTATTTTCGCGTTTGTTATCAGAATATATAGATTAACTACATACCCAGAAGGTTTCGAACAAACTGAAGCAGCATTTGGATATAACGCTTATAGTCTATTAAAAACTGGTCGTGATGAGTATAGCAAGTTTCTTCCGTTGATACTCAAATCCGTCGGAGACTATAAGCTTTCTGGTTATTCTTACTGGCAGATTCCGTTTATTGCTCTTTTTGACCTCAATGAATTTTCAGTGAGATTATCAGCAGTAGTAGCGAGTATAATAAGTCTTTTACTTATTTATCTTATTATTTTCCAATTATTCAAGAAAAATAAAATTGCTTTATTGACGGTTTTTTTTGTAGGTATTTCCCCATGGCATATTATTATGTCTCGAATGGGTTACGATCCCATTGTAGCGTTTATGTGGTATTTTTCATCGCTCGCACTATTTATTCAGTGGTATAAGAGTCAACGTCTATATTTGTTAATATTAAGTGTTTTAACCTTGTCATTTGGTACCTTAACTTATTATGCAATTTGGGTTATTACCCCTTTTACTCTAACAGTATATTGGCTTTGTATTTATCGTAAACTCATAAAAAGGATAAGATTACTCTATCTAACATTAATATTGCTTTTTCCACTACTAATAATGTCAATGTTATTATTCATAACTCAAGGCCAAAGACTTTATCAGGATAGTACTTTTCAGATTGATGCATATCCTCTCTTACTAGAGCAGATTAGAGAAGACCAGCATGAGTTTCCATTATTTATAGTAAGATTCTTTCACAATAAAATTTCTTTTTATCCTCAATTTATTCTTCGTACTTTATTTAATAATTTAAGTTTTGATTTTTTATTTTTAAATGGAGATAAAATAGATAGACGATTTTATATTCCTTATAATGGTGTTCTTTATATCTTTAGCGCTCCTTTCATACTGTTGGGATTTCTTTATTTCTGGAAATACCATTCATTCCCAAAAAATCTTTTTATTATTGGGTCAATATTCTTTATTTTCTTAGGCAGTTCTTTTTCTCAATTTGGCTCAGAAGCAGAGAGAACACTTTTAGCTGCGCCTTTTTTCTGTTTTCTGGCAAGTTACGGATTGATTACCGTGTCTGCTAAAATGCGCAAAAATTATATATTTACTATCTTTGTTGGGTCTGTAAGTATTTTATTGATATGGAACATGACCTATTTTAACCATCAATATTATTGGCACGGAAACGTGCACCAACCATGGGGAAGAAATTACGGTATGAAAGATATGATTTCATCACTTCCGTCATTTAAAAACAAATACCAAAAAATTATTTTTCCTGATAATGTGTATATATTTTTTTATTTTTATAATAAAGTTGACCCTAAAATTGCCTGGAAAGAGGCAACCACCACGAACATCAAAGCAAATTTTATTGGACTTAAACTCCGATCATTGATTGGAGATTATATGACTATGCCAATTGAATGCCCGGCTGCCGGCAAGCTGAATGTGCTATATGTTTGCCAAGGTACTAAAATTCCCAAAAATAGTAAAATCATTAAAATTATAAGGTATAGAGATAATCAACCCGCTTTTATATTTGTAGAATTTATTCCCACAGAAACAACGACATTGCTACCTGAAAATATAAGGTTCATGGAAAAATATGGACTTGTAGATGAGGCGGATAGTGTCTATTGGAAGATTGAATCAGAAGTAAATTGATTTTTGTGAAGATTAAAATCCTACTTTTTTCAATATTACTTTTAGCTTTTTCTTTTAGATTTTTCAAACTGGCGCAATTTCCTTCAACTCTATACGGAGATGAACAAGCTTTTGCTTGGAATGCTTACAATATTCTCAAATTAGGACAGGATGAATATGGGAATCCTTACCCTTTCCAATTTCGTTCATTTGAAGACTACAAAGCGCCGATTCCAGTTTACTTGTTAGTACCATTTATTAAATTTTTAGGGCTCAACGCGTTTGCTATTCGTCTTCCGATTGCACTAGCATCAACTTTGTCTGTAGTGGTTACATTTTTTTTGGCAAGGGTACACTTTAACAGGAGAGCATCTCTTATTATTTCATTTTTAATGGCAATATCACCTTGGCATATACATCTTTCAAGGGGTTTTTTTGAAGCGACTCTTGCATTACTATTTTTTTTACTTGGAATATATTTTTTTCTTAAACACAATTTAAAACGAAAATTAATAGTAGTAAGTATGATGCTTTTGGGACTATCTATGTACAGCTATTTTGTCCCAAGAATTCTTGTACCAATATTTTTACCTTTTTTGATTTGGTACATGCTTAAATATAAAGAGCAGAAATTCAGTGAAATATTTAAACTTCAATATATACTAAAAGATTTCTGGCTAGGTCTTTTAATTCTAATTCTAATGTCTCTACCACTTTTAAAACTTACCTTCTTTGAAAAGGGTGCTTCTAGATTTAATAAGCTTCTAGATCTAACAAATCCAGTAGTTGAAAATACAGTCTGGAAAGAACGATTAGCATCCAATCTCTCTGACAGGTTTAAAATATTATTCCATAATAAAGTTACAGTTTGGATGCGTATCATCAAAAATAATTATTTAGAGCAACTTTCACCTAATTTTTGGTATATCTATGGTGATAGTTCACTGCGATATTTTTTAGGCAATATGGGCATGTTTTATCTTATAGAATTTCCGTTTCTAATTATGGGCCTTTATTTTTTATGGAGAGAAAAACGATCAGCAGCGATATTTTTTATAGGATGGATACTTTTGGCGGCCTTGCCAGCTAGTCTAGTTGGTAAAGCGTTTGCTGTAAGAAGTTTACAGATGGTCCCTGCGATATTTATGTTTGTTGGATACGGCTTATATAAATCGGTTTCATTGGTTTCTAGGATAAAGAACAGATCCACCTTATTCTTATTAATAATTGTCGTTTTCTTTGTTTTATCTCAGGGTTTTGTTTTGATTCGTTATTATTTTGAATATCCCATTTACGCAGCTACCTGGTGGGGTTGGGAAAATAAAGCAGCAATTGATTATGCCAAAAACTTCGAAACTCAATATGATTATATTTTTATATCAAATTTTTACACCGGAGCAACCCTGACTTATGCAGTCTATAATTCTTATGACCCAATTGAATATAGAATGGCAGTACAAAATCCAATCGTGATGGTAGATGGAAGACATTTAGTGAAATTAGGTAAATATTATTTTGGGTCGCTTGATATTGATGAAGAAAGATTACAACAAAATATTATTCCAGCAAAAAGTCTTTATATTGCAAGACCTGAAGAGGCAGACTCCAAAGAGACCATTAACGCTCCCGATGATGGTAGAGTATTATTTAAAATACACAAAACTTAATGAGTACAATTTAAGATATGGAAATTAGGAAATTAACATGAAGAAGCCTCGCTTATTATTATTTTTGATAATTACTTTGGCTTTTACCCTGCGAATCTATGAGTTGAGTAAAAATCCGTCATCGCTTTATTGGGACGAAGCGTCTCTTGGATATAATGCATATACAATATCGACCTCAGGACATGATGAACACGGAGAATTTTTGCCTCTAGCTCGCTTTATTGCCTTTGGAGATTACAAGCCTCCGGGCTATATCTACGCAACAGTTCCGTCTATTGTGCTATTTGGACTAAATGAGTTTTCAGTAAGATTACCTTCTATGATAGCAGGACTTACTATGGTTATTATTACTTATTTATTGGTTAGAGAATTATTCGGACAAGAAGTAATAGCCTTAATTAGTAGCTTTCTTTTGGCAATTTCTCCCTGGGCACTTCAGTTTTCCAGAGCAGCATTTGAGGCAAATGTTGCAGCCTGTTTCAATTTATTGGGGATTTATTTATTTGTTTTATCAAAAAGAAAGAATTGGATAATACTGCCTTCAATAAGTTTCTTTATACTCTCGTTTTATACTTTTAATGCAAATAGAATTATTGCACCCTTACTTATCATAGGTTTGTCAGTTATTAATGCAAGAAGTTTATGGAAAAATAAAATTTGGTTCTTATTGTCACTAATTATTGGTCTTATCCTCTTGTATCCAAGTATTTCATATTTAAGCAGTAGAGAAAGTAGAATAAGGTTTCAGGAAGTCTCTATTTTCAATAATCTTGAGGTTATCAAACTCTCAAATCAAAGAATAGCTTTGGACCAAAATAATCTATTGGCACGATTAATACACAATAGAAGGGTATTATTCACCAGCGATTTTTTGAAACACTATTTTGACAATTTCTCGCCCCGATTTCTTTTTACACATGGCGATATTAATCCCAGACTTCATGTACAGGATATGGGACAGTTATACGTTTGGGATTTACCTTTTCTACTAATTGGTCTCTATTTTTTAATAAAAAGAAGAGACAAAGTCACAGTAACACTTTTTTTATGGATGTTGATTATTCCAGTACCTGCGGGAATGGCTCGTGAGACTCCACATGCTTTACGAATTGTATCAATATTGCCCACGTATCAGATTGTTACTGCTTATGGTTTATATCAGTTAGTTATTATGGTTAAAAAGAGATTAGTCTCTGTTTCCTCCACCATCGGGGGAGACCCTTTGGGTCACCCCCGAGGTGTCTTTATCGCATGTCTGTTTATTGTTCTTTGTTCTATGTTCTTTGTTAATTTCTATTATTATCTTCATAATTATTATATCCATTATCCCATCAGATGGAGTGGGGAATGGCAGTATGGATATAAACAGATGGTAAATTACATATCTCAAGTCGAGCAAAATTATGAACACATTTTCGTTACAGATGCACTTGGTAGACCCTATATTTACTTTGCTTTTTACCAAAAGTATCCACTTGAGAATTTTTTAACAGAGAGGAAAGCTAGTCGAGATTGGTTTGGATTTTGGAATGTAGAGGAGCTTGGGAAGATTAAATTTCGGTTTGATGAGTTAAACACAGCCGTTGGAAAGATATTATTAGTCACAACTCCAGGTCATCTGCCAGACGATTTTAGACTACTTTCGACAATAAAAAATCTAGCCGGAGATGATGTATTTCTAATAGGAGAAAAGGTATGAAAAATCAGATCAATACAATACTTCTGTTATTGATTTTTATTTTAGCTTTTTTTCTGCGATTTTGGCATTTAGGAAGTAATCCTCCGTCACTTGATTGGGATGAAGCTTCCCTTGGATACAACGCATATTCTATTCTCAAAAGCGGAGCTGATGAATATGGTAATTTTTTACCACTTTCGATACGTTCCTTCAACGATTATAAACCCCCTCTCTATACTTACCTAACTATTGTCCCAGTTTCTATTTTCGGTCTTAATGAATTTTCTGTCAGATTTGTTTCTGCCTTTCTAGGCACACTCTCGATTGTCGTTAGTTATTTTTTAGTCAAAGAATTATTTCCTAAAAAATCTTTTATCTTTTATCTTTTATCTTTTATCTTTATTGCCGTTTCCCCTTGGCATATCCAATTTTCTCGGGTGGCGTTTGAGGCAAATATAGCCCAATTTTTCTTTATTTTAGGAGTTTTGTTATTTTTAAAAGGAGGCAAACTTGGCCATTTTTATTTTCTATCTTTTATCTCGCTCACTTTATCAATTTACAGCTATCATAGTCCACGGTTGGTAATTCCAATATTGCTTCTCGGTCTAATTTTTATATATAGAAAAGAAATTAAAGAAAATCTTTGGTGGTTTAGTGCATCTTTCATTCTCTTTTTTATCTTAATGTTTCCTATTCTAAATCAAATGAGAGCAGGAACAGCTAGGTTTAGTTCTGTAACTGTTGTTAATCCAGATGAAAGATTAGGAGGAAGTATCGAAGCTATTGAACTTGATCAAGAGAGAGGAGATTTATTTGGAAAACTTATGCATAACAGAAGAGTTGTTTACACAAGGGAAATTTTGGCAGGATATTTGGATCATTTTAACTTTGATTTTCTCTTTTTAAACGGAGATCCACCAGGGAGACATCATGCAGTTGGTATGGGAATGCTTTATCTTTGGGATCTACCTTTTATAATATTGGGTGTATTAGGAATTATAAGGGAAATAAGGGCAATAAGGGGAAATAGGGTTCTTATATGGTGGTTTTTGGTCGCTCCTGTTGCCTCGGCACTGACCACAGGTACCCCCCACGCTGTAAGAGCTCTTTTATATATACCCACTTATCAAATACTGATAGTTTTTGGAGTAATAAGGTTCATTAAAGGGGTAATTCGTTTTCCCTTCGTAACCTCGGGGTTGCTTAGAATGACACTTAGTGTAGTTTTTTTACTTTTTATATTTAATTTTTACTATTATCTTCATATGTACTACGTTCATACACCCAATGAATATTCGCAATGGTGGCAATACGGGTATAAAGAGGCAGTTAAGGAGGTAACAAAGATCGAAAAAGATTATGACAAGGTGATAGTAACTTATGTTTATGATCAACCTTACATATTTTTTCTTTTTTACATTCCAATTGATCCTTCATGGTATCAGCAAAATTGGGGGGACGGAGAAATAAAAAGAGCAGAGAGAACGTTTGGTAAGTATGTATTTCACAATATAGACTGGATGAAAGATTCACAGCAAAAGAATACACTTTTGGTTGGTACGGGGGAAGAGATACCAGGAAATTTTCCAGGCATTATTAAAGAAATCTATTTTCTTGACGGATCAGTAGCTTTTCGGATAGCTAAAACATGAGTTAGTTTCTTTTGTGATAAAATATCGCAATATGAAAATCTTGGTTACTGGAGGGGCTGGATTTATAGGTTCACATATTGTTGATACCTATATAGCTTTAGGCCATAAGGTTATTGTCTTGGATAATTTATCCACAGGTAAAATCGAGTTTGTAAATAAGAGGGCGAAATTTTATAAGTGTGATATAAGAGATAAAACAGAAATTGCCAAGATCATAACACAAGAGAAACCGGAAATTATAAATCATCATGCAGCCCAAATTAGCGTAAGAGATTCAGTGGCAGATCCAATCTTTGATGCTCAAGTAAATATTCTCGGACTACTTAATCTGATGGAATTAGGTCGCAAGAATGGTGCGAAAAAAGTAATTTTTGCTTCTTCGGGAGGGGTAGTTTATGGAGAAGCCAAAGTTATTCCAACTGTCGAAAATTATAAAGAAGTTCTGCCTCTTTCCCCTTATGGAATAACTAAGCTGACGAGTGAATATTATCTAAATTTTTACTTGCAAACATATAAGGTACCATACATTGCCTTGAGATATGGAAATATTTATGGTCCAAGGCAAAATCCACACGGAGAGGCAGGGGTGGTTGCAATTTTTAGCTTAAAAATTTTAAAAGGGGAGCAACCAATAATAAACGGTGACGGTAGACAAACCAGAGATTATGTTTATGTTGATGATATAGTTGATGCAAATAAAATAGCCCTAGAAACACAAGAAGCAGGGTCATTTAATATCGGAACTGGAATAGAAACAAATGTGGTTGAAATATATCAACAGTTAAAAAAAATCTCAGGAAGCAGTCAAGAAGCTCTACATGGACCGGCAAAGCCAGGAGAACAGAGAAGAAGCGCTCTTGACAGCAATAAGGCTAAGAATATATTGGGATGGCAGGCTAAGACAGATTTGATTAAAGGCTTAAGACAAACTTATCATTACTTCAATATTGGTCAAAAAGAATGAAAACCCCACCCCCAAATCGCACCGTTATAGTACTGGGAGGCGGACTTGCAGGTTTGGCAGCTGCACACGAATTAGCAAAGGCAAAATTTAACGTTGTTGTTGTAGAAAAAAACGAGCAAGTAGGAGGTTTAGCCCAAACAATTCAGATAAATGGTTTTAGATTTGATACAGGGCCGCATCGTTGGTACACCAAAAGTAATATGGTTAATGATTGGATGCTTAA